>Ga0307991_1000301_pt1 | contig 36855 bp, 32 predicted proteins | sample EllFjometagen131_FD_203146 | JGI IMG/M metagenome (GOLD analysis project Ga0307991, IMG submission 203146) | Marine microbial communities from Ellis Fjord, Antarctic Ocean - #131 | ecosystem: Environmental > Aquatic > Marine > Unclassified | place: Southern Ocean | collected 2014-10-08 | reverse complement strand
TGAGAGTTAAAATCATCTCTCTGTAGGCAATATCTGTAAAGTTATGATGATAGTAATATATTTTTTTTACCTTATATCGTCTAATTACTTCAGCCAAACCAATGAAATGATCATGATGAGCATGGCTTAAAATAATAACATCCAATGTTCTATTTAAGAATGGTAAATTTCTATCTAATCCTTTTATAACCTCCCAATCGGGTCCACCATCAATTAAAATATTATTTCCTGCTACTGACAATAAAACCGCATCACCTTGTCCCACTGACAGAAAAACCACTTTATCTTTTGAAAAAACTAATTCTAATATAAAATATACTATAATTGTAGATAATATTAATAACAAAAGAATTATTTTCTTTTTAATTGTCGTCATGTTTAATACTCTAGCCTTAATACACTGAAGAAAAAATAAAGTTTATAAAAAATTAAGCAAAATTAGTAAAAAATCCCAACAATTTTTGGTTAAATACAAGTAGATTTATAAATATGTTTAGAAAATAGTAATCCAAAACCTCGTTCTAGTTAAAAACACTTGAAAAATAAGATAAAATTTCCTTTTCTGAGATTTTTTCTTGTTTCATACTATCTCTGTGTCTTATAGTAACTTCGCCTTTCTCCAAAGTATCAAAATCTACTGTTAAACAATAAGGAGTACCTATTTCATCTTGACGTCTATATCTTTTACCAATATTTCCACTATCATCAAACTCGCACATATATTTACTTTTTAAAATATTAAAAATATCTCTAGCTTTTTTTACTAATTCTACTTTATTTTTTAGTAATGGAAAAATAGCTATCTTTATCGGACTCATTTTTTTATCCAACTTTAAAACAACTCTTGATTTTCCTTCACCCAAATCTTCAAAAACATAAGCATCGCTAAGTAAAGCTAAAAAAGTTCTACCAACACCAGCTGAAGACTCTATTACATTAGGCATAAATTTTTCCTTACTTTTAGGATCAGTATACTCTAAATTCTTTCCACTAAACTCACTGTGCCTTGATAAGTCCCAATCACCTCTAGCATGAATACCCTCTAACTCTTTAAATCCAAAGGGGTAGTTATATTCTATATCAAAAGCCTCTTTAGCATAAAAAACTAAATTTTCATGTTTATGCCAACGTAAATTTTTTTCTGAAATTCCAATATCTAAATAAAATTTCCAACGTAAATTTTTTAAATCGTCATATTCCTTTACCATATTATTGGGGTTTATAAAGTACTGCATTTCCATTTGTTCAAATTCTCTAGTTCTAAAAATAAATTGCCTGGCAGTAATTTCATTTCTAAAAGCCTTACCTATTTGAGCTATGCCAAAAGGAATTTGCACCCGAGAAGTATCTAAAACATTTTTGTAATTTACATAAATTCCTTGACAAGTTTCGCCTCGTAGATAAACTGGGTCTTTTTCTAAATCTCCTGTAAAATTACCTAAGTTTGACTGGACTAATAAATTAAATTTTTTTAATTTAGAGAAAGTACTTGACTTGCAATGAGGACATTTAAGTTTATCTAAATTCTCACTAAATATATCTTGTATTTCAGGTAAATTCATTTTTTCATCAGCAAAAATTCCAATCTCCTCTAATAAACTATCGGCTCTTAGACGTGCCTGACACTTTTTACATTCCACCAATGGATCAGAAAAATTTTCAACATGTCCACTAGCTTCCCAAACTTTTGGGCTCATAAAAATAGCTGAATCTAAACCAACTATATTTTCTCTTTCTTGAACCATGGTTTTAAGCCAATAATCTTTAATATTTCTAGACAATTCTACTCCATAAGGGCCCAAGTCATAAATAGCCGCTAAACCACCATAAATCTCAGATGAAGGATAAACAAAGCCTCGACGCTTAGCTAATGATATAATATCTTCTAATTTATTTTTTTCTATCATAAATTTAAATTAAAACTATAATTACATTTCTTTAATTAAATAAAAACCCAACAAATTGGCTCCATTTTGTAAAACTTGAGAAATAGATTTAAGCATTTTTAATCTAGCCTGTTTTTCCTTAGTTAAAGATTTTAAAATAGGAACTTGATGATAATAATCATTAAATAATTTACACAAGTCAAATAAATATTTTACAATTTCCGATGGATTATAGCTTAATCTAGCTTTTTCAACTACTTCAGGAAATTTAATTAACTGCCAGAATATTTCCTTTTCCAAGTCAAGACTTAAATAAGGACTAACCTTTTTCAATGTTTTAATTTTATCCACTTTCTTTAAAATACTATTTATCCTAGCATAACTATAGTTAAGATAGAGAGCTGAATTACCATTAAAATTAACACTTTCATCTATGTCAAAAGAAAGATATTTAAAAGGGCTAATTTTTAAAAACGAATATTTGACACAACTAACAGTTAAATTCTCTAAAAGCTCTGGATAATTATCCATTTTAATTAACTTACTATCTGGCTTACTTTTAACGATCAAATCAATCTTTTTTTTAACTATATCTAAAACCTCTTCCGCTAAAACTACCTTACCTAAACGTGATGACATTTTTCCCTTTTTCAAACCAACAAACTCATAGGCATTATGAAACTGTTTGGCTTTAAATCTGTCTGGATCTAAAAGCTCTTGAACCTTGAAATTAACCTTAAAAAAACCAATTTGCTCTATAGCCACATTATGTAAACACATATCTAATTTACCAAAATCAGTAAACTCACGATAAGCTAAACCTAGCTCTTTACCATCATAAGTTGGAAGTCCTTGAGAGTTTATAAAAACTCTGGTCTCTAGACCATATTTTTCTCCAGGAAAAATAACCGCCCCCTCACTTTCCTCTAATATTTTTTCATCTTGAGCCTTTTTTATATATTCTAGACAATCAATCATCACTTCAGACTCCATGTACTCTCTATCAAAATGAGTATAAAGGCGTTTATATATTTGTTGAAACTTATCTAAACTCCATTTTTTACCAATTTCCCAAAGCTCCTGTATGAACTTATCCTTTTGTTTATAAATTTTTTCGTTTATTTCTTTAATTTCTTTTTTAGCATCTTCATTTTTTTCAAAAGCCTCAGCTCCTTTAGCGTAGCATTTACCCAACAGTTTTACTCTTTCATCACTGGAATCAGGATAATTTTCTGATTTTATCTCCTTAAAAGACCACAAGCATTTAGCAATATGCATTCCAACATCACCTTGATAATTAGTCCTTATAACCTTAGCTTTAGCAAACTCAAATAACCTTACTAAAGACTCACCTAAAACAATATTTCTTAAATGACCTATATGAAAAACCTTAAAAGGATTAGGATGAGCAAATTCAATCATTATCCTCTGTGTTTTTAAATCTTTACTTCCCCCAAATTTTTCTTTTTCTCCTAAGATATCTTTAATCAAGTTATCTATAAAATAACTTTTATCTAAGAAAAAATTTAAATATGCCCCTTTCAATTTAACCTCTCTCACTCCATCAATATTAATTAATTTAGATTTTAAACTACTACCTATTTGCTTAGGGTCTTTTTTTAAAGTTTTAGCTAGAGAAAAAAGAGCTAGACTGATATCACCCAAGTTGCTTTCTTGAGGGTAGTTTAGATCCTTATGCTCAATTTCTATATTTTGCTCTTTTAAAGCTTCGTTAATTCTCTGATAAATAGTTTGTTTAATGGTTGTAATAGTTTTCATAGATAATTAATGTTTTAAACTAGCTTTAATCTCAATAGCTGTCTTGCGTTTAGAACGATAAAACTCCATTAGAATAAAGATTACTAGAGCTCCAGCAATAATACCAAATACATTTATTATTAAGTATTCTAAAATTCTAAAAAATAAAAACCAACTTCTTTCTGCTAAAACTAAGCCAAGAGCTACTACAGGAGGAATTAAAGTTACTGTTACTGCTGTTCCGGGAAGTAATTTATCTAAACCTGGTTTAATCCAGCTATAACTTGCAGCCAAACCAGCTGTAAAGGCCACCACAAAAGCAAAAACAGATGGTCTCATAAGAGCAATTAAATCAACTCTATAAACATAAACTTTTACTGTAAGTCCCAATAAAAAAGAGATTAAAAAACCAAGAAATACAGCTAAAATAAAAACCTTAACTGACCTAAAAAGCAGTTTTTGCTCATTGGTAACTACTCCCAAAGCAATAGCCAAAACTGGACTTAAAAGTGGAGTAACCAGCATGCCACCAATTACTAAAATAAGATTATTAGCCGCTAGGCCAAAAGCTACTATTAAAGACGATAAAAATACTAAAAAATAGAAATCAACATTAGGAGAGCTGGAGTCAATTACTTTGCAGACAAATTTACTTCTATCAGCTTGATTGATTTTAAATAATGACTTTAAAAACATATTTTTTTATATTATATTAATCTTATTTTATATTATTTATTTACATTTAGCAATTGAACACCCGCCCAAACAAATTAAACTTATCTATATAATTGGCAAACGCCCTATTTTTATGATATAATTATTTTACAATTAATAAAGGCTTTTAGCCAATAATTTAAGTTTTAAAAATATGTTCTCTTATCGAAAAATTTTGCGTCAAGCCATTGATACTACCTGGAAAAACAAATATCTTTGGTTTTTTGGTCTCTTTGCCACTTTAATTGGTACAGGCGGAGAATACCAATTATTAAACAATATTTCTGAAAATGATGGAGAAAAAATGTTTTTTAAACTTAGTTCAAGTCCACTTTTTGATGCTGGTACTTGGAGTAATTTATTCTCTTATTTTTCTTCAGATTATTGGCAAGCTATGTCTTCAGTTATTTTATTAGTAGTAATAGCATCTTTAGCAATTTTTATTTTAATTCTTTCCGTTACCTCTCAAGGGGCCTTAGTACATCAAACAGAAAAAATTATTAATAAAAAAAATAAAGATATTAATTTAAGTTCTGGAACTTTAGCAGGACAAAAGCATTTTTGGCCAGTTTTAGCTATAAATATTGGTTTAAAAATTGTTATATCTTTAATGTTTGCTCTTATAGCTATACCAATTATTTTTTCAGGCGGGTCTGGTCTAACTATGGTAATTTATGTTATTTTATTTCTACTGTTTATACCTATTATTATAGGTTTTTCTTTAATTGCTCGCTACGCAATTTCTTATATAGTTATAAAAAAGAATAAATTATCTGAAGCTTTAGACAATGCTTGGTATTTGTTTAAAAAAAATTGGCTAGTTAGTATAGAAATGGCTATAATTTTAGTTCTAATAAATATTCTGTTCGCTCTTGCGGTGGTAATTCTAATTTTCTTAATCAGTGCTCCTTTTCTTATTTTGTCTATTATGTTCTCTGGTTTTGCTATTTTTTGGTTATTTGCTTTTCTTGGTATAGTTATACTATTTCTTTCTATAATCACCTTTGGTTCTATGATTACAACTTTTCAAATTAGTGCTTGGACTATCTTATTTTTAAGCTTACTGGGGAAGAAAGGAAAAAGTAAAATTAAACGCCTTAAAGATAAAGAAAAGGGACTTAAAAAATAATAGCAAGAAGTTTCTTTAAAAGATAAAATAATCGATAATGATATCGATTATTTTGCTTAGTAATGTTAAAAAATATGCCTAGCAATTATGTTTCTATTGAAGATTTACTAGATAAAAATGATATCGATGAAGATAGCATTCAAGGTAAACTCATCAGAAAACAAAAAGAGATAAAAATTAAAGAAATGGAAGATAAGACTAAAGCGGTTGCCCAAACCGCAGGTTTAGACTATGTTGACCTGTTTGGTTTTCCTATAAATTCAGAAGCAATATCTTTAATTTCTGAAATTGATGCAGAAGAAAAAAAAGTGCTTTGTTTTTTTTATGATGGCAAAAGAATTAGGTTAGCAACAACTGATCCTTCAGCTAAAAAAGCTCTGGTAATAATGAAAAAGATAAATAAAAAATATTACACTGAAGGAAAAATATACTTAATCTCTCAACATAGTTTTGAATACGGCATAGAAGCTTATTCTAAAATATCTAAGGTAAAAAGATATGAAGGAGGAGTTGAAATACATCCTGAAGATTTAGATAAATTTAAAAATGACATAGAAAATTATAAGAGTCTTAATACTAAAGTCAACGAAGTAAATATCTCTGATATAATAACTTTAATACTTGCCACGGCTTTAAAAGTTAAGGTAAGTGATATTCATATAGAAGCTGAGTCTGCAGGGGTAGAAATACGCTTTAGAATTGATGGCGTGCTTCAAGAAGCAGCAGTAATAAATAAAGATAAATGGAAAAAAATAATCTCACGTTTAAAATTACTAGCTGGCGTAAAAATTAATATTGAGGGTAAACCTCAAGATGGACGTTTTAACATTGCTATGCCAGAAGAAAAAATTGACGTAAGAGCTTCTTTTCTTCCCACTGCTTACGGGGAAAGTGTAGTTTTAAGAATACTTAGATCTGGAGCTGCTCAAATGTCTTTTGAAGACTTGGGTATAAGAAAACAAGTTTATGATATTTTAGAAAGAGAAATTAAAAAACCTAATGGTTTAGTTTTGACCACTGGTCCTACAGGATCAGGAAAAACTACTACTTTATATGCTATTTTAAATAAACTTAACTTACCCGGAACTAAGATAATCACTCTAGAAGATCCGATTGAATATCAGCTAAAAGGAATTAATCAAAGTCAAGTCAATAGCAAAAAGGGCTATACCTTCGCCAATGGTCTTAGATCTATTTTAAGACAAGACCCTAACATTGTTATGGTTGGAGAAATTAGAGATTTAGAAACCGCTGAAATTTCAGTTCAAGCTTCTTTAACTGGTCACTTAGTTCTCTCTACTCTACACACCAATGACGCCTCAGGCGTTATTCCTCGCCTTATTGACATGGGAGTAAAACCTTATTTTTTAGTACCCTCTATAAACGCTGTAATTGGTCAAAGGTTAGTAAGGAAATTGTGTTCTCATTGCCAAGAAGAACATAAATTAAATGAAGAAGAATTAGAAACAGTTAAAAAGATCTTAGCTGTTATATCTCCTAAGGCTCAAGTTGATGTGCCATCAAAATTACCTCCTCTGCACAAAGCCTCTAAAGAAGGTTGCGAGCAATGTAATTTTACTGGGTATAAAGGTAGATTAGGAATTTATGAAATATTTTTAATGACCGATAGAATTAAAGAATTAACCATAAATTCAGTGCCTGCTTTTAAAATTATGCAAGAAGCTATTCAAAGTGGAATGCTCACCATGCTTCAAGATGGAATTTTAAAATGTTTAGAAGGTAAAACTAGTTTAGAAGAGATTTATAGAGTAAGTGGTGATGTTGACTATATTAATGAGCTTTATGATATTGTTATTTCTGAAACTATTGGCAGAGGTATTAAAATAAGAGAAGAAGATGCTAAGGAAGCTAAGGATTTAAGCAATAATTTAGAAAAAGTTTCAACAGCCTTTGAAAATACTCCTACTGACAAGATATTTAATCTTATTCTGGCGATGGCCCTAGAAGCAGGTGCTGGTGATATGCATATTGAACCGACTGATAAACAGGTTAAAGTTAGATTTAGAATAGATGGAGTGCTTCATGATATCGTTGAATTAGATAAAAGTCATTACCTGCCCCTACTATCACAAGTTAAAATACTAATAGGTGTCGCTACTAATGAAAAAAAAGCTACCATTGATGGTCGTTTCACTATTTATTTACCCGATAAAAAATCTGACAGTAGAGTATCTATTATTTCCGGAGGCTATGGCGAGACCATCGTTATTCGCTTATTATCCAACCAAGCAGTTAATCTACAATTAGACAATCTAGGCATCTCTAAATATTCACTAGAACCTTTAACACGATCGACCTCTAAAACCAAAGGTATTATAATTACTACCGGTCCCACAGGATCAGGAAAAACAACTACTCTTTATGCTATACTTAATCAATTAAACAAACCTGATGTCAAAATTATTACCGTTGAAGATCCTATTGAATATCAAATGGCAGGATTAATGCAAACTCAAATTAATTCCAAGGAAGGCTATACTTTCGCCGCCGCCATGAAATCTCTGCTCCGTCAAAACCCTAACATTATGATGATTGGAGAAATTAGAGACGAGGAAACTGCTAACATTGCTGTAGAAGCCTCTTTAACGGGTCATTTAGTTCTCTCAACTTTACACGCCAATAGTGCCGCTGGGGCTATAAGTCGTTTAGCGGGGCTAGGAATTTCTCGTCAACTTTTAGCCAGTTCAATGGAGTGTTCAATTGGACAAAGGCTAGTGAGAAAAGTCTGTGAATACTGTAAAGAGGAAATTGAAATTACAAACGAGCAGAGAGAAAAAATAGATATGATATTACAAACTTTTCCTGATAAATCTAAGCACAACTTAGACAAAGAATTAAAATTTTTTAAAGGTAAGGGTTGTAGTCATTGTAATAATATAGGCTATAAAGGGCGTCTGGGCATTTATGAAATCATGGAAATGTCTCCTGAAATTAAAAAAGCCATGCAATCACAAGAAGTTATAGACTACGAAATAGAACAAATTGCCCTTAAAAATGGCATGATAAACGTAATACAAGATGGTTTAATTAAAGCCTCAAAGGGTTTAACTAGTCTAGATGAGATATTTAGAATTTTACAATAAAAAAATTAACATAGAATTATTATGATAAACGTTTCTTTCGTAAATAAGCTTAAAAAATCATACAAAGATAAAGAACAAGAAAGATTTAAAATAATAAACTTGAGCAATCCCTTACTTCATGATTCTAAAAGAATAATTTTTGCTTTACATAGATTAGAAATAGAAAAAGCTAAAAAAGAATTAATAAAAATAGAAAATTATTTAAAAAAACTACAAAAACAACTAGGTGCTCCTAGACTAGAACAAGAAGGTTCATATAAAGCAGCTATGGAAGAATATTTAGAAGCAAAGTTTTTTTATAGCTGGCAAACTGGTGAGACCATTAATCAGATTAAAGACTTACAAATTAGTCACGAATCATATTTAGGGGCTCTATCAGATTTATGTGGAGAAATTGCTCGCTACTCTATTAATCAAGCAGCTAAGAAAAATTATTCCGCAGTAGACAAGGCCTATAGAGACGTTTCAAAAATACTTTCATATTTAACCGAATTTGACTTTACCGCTTATCTTAGAACTAAATATGATCAAGCTAGAGGGCATCTAAGGAAAATTGAACAAATAAATTACGATATAAATATTAGAAAATAACATGCAAATTGCTATTATCTCAGATATTCATGATAATTTAGAAAATTTGCATAAATTTTTGAATTGGGCTAATAAAGAGAAAGTATCGACGATTTTATGTGCAGGAGATATTACTAACGAAGAAACAGTTAAAACATTAGCTGAGAAATTCTTGGGAACTATATACTTAATTGCTGGCAATGCAGAACTTTATGATCCTAAAATTTTAAATGATAATAAAAATGTGATTTATTTAGGTAGAAATGGTATTTTTACAATTGCAGGTTATATTATAGGACTATGCCATGAACCGTATTTTATTGATCAATTACTAGAGAAAAGACCAGATCTAGAAATAATTTTTTACGGTCACACTCATAAACCCTGGCTAGAAGAAAGGGAAGGTATTAAGGTTATTAATCCAGGTACTTTGGGTGGAGTTTTTTATAAACCAACTTTTGCTATTTGGGATAATGAAAAAGAAAAAATAGAATTAAAAATCTTAGATTTAATTTAATTACTATGTTGCAAAAAAAAATGATTTCCACTGCTTTAAAAGCAGTTAAAAAATCAGGTAAAATGCTTATTATAGAATATGAAAACTTTAATAGAAATAGAGTTAGTTTTAAAGCTAGTAACGAAATAGTTACAAAAGCTGATTTAAAATCAGAAAAAATTATAATCTCTGCTCTTAAAGAAGTTTTTCCGAAACACAAAGTGCTAGCTGAGGAATCAGGCATGAGTAAAAATAAGTCTGATTATTTGTGGATACTAGATCCAATTGATGGCACAACAAACTTTTCTATGCATAATCCTCTCTGGTCCATTTCTTTAGCTTTAGCATACAAAGAAGAAATTATTTTTGGAATAGTGTATCTACCCTATTTAAAAGAAATTTTTATCGCTCAAAAAGACGCTGGGGCAACATTGAATAATAAAGGCATTAGAGTTTCTCAAAATATTAAAAACAATGTAATAAATACTTACTGTCACGCCCGAGATAAAAAGTATTTAAATAAAGCTGTAAATTATTATAACCGACAAAAAATGCAAGGTTTAGACTGCAGACAGTTAGGAAGTGCTGCTATTGAGCTGGCTTATGTTGCTTGTGGTAGAGTGGAGTCTATTACTATTCCTGGAGCTAATAGCTGGGATGTGGCCGCGGGAGCGCTTTTAGTTCAAGAAGCAGGTGGAAAAGTAAGTGATTTCAAAGATAATTTATGGAATTTAAAGAGTGAGGATATTATTGCTTCTAATGGAAAAGTTCACTCACAAATAATTAAGATTTTAAAACAAAATTAAAAGCTTTAAAAAATAAAAGTAAATTAGAAATAATTATTAATACAAAACCCGACATTTTAAATCGGGTTAATTTTTATAACTTAAAAAAATACACATAGTTAGTTATACTTAACATTAAAGTATAGAATAAAGACATAACTTTTATATAGATTTTATTTAATTCATGACTATAAGCTGAACTAACAAAAAATAATGCTATAACCAAAACAAACACTACTCCTAAAAAAAGTGGCATAAAAGTACTAGATATACCTAAAAAAGCTAGGAAAAATAAAGTAATAATATACATTATTCTTACCATTTTCTCTTTCTTTTTTATAATAACAATATTCAATAATATTGTTAAAAATATTGTTAACAACAAAGCTATAAAAATATTTTTCCAAATATATTCTTCAGGTCTTAAGCTATTAATGAAATATAATATAGATTGTCCTTTTATTGAAAGGCCAAAAAAAGCATTAAAAATGATAAAATTAATTTTTTCATGATATATTTTATTTTTAATGTACAATAATTTATTAAAATTACATTAAAATAATATATAATAAAAACATTATACCCATCAAGAAAATTTATCTTAAATTACTTTCTTTAAATACTGTCCGGTATAACTTTTTTTTATTTTAGCAACTTCCTCAGGCGTGCCCTCGGCCACAATCTCCCCACCTTTATCTCCACCTTCTGGTCCCAAGTCTATTACCCAATCAACTGATTTTATAACATCTAAATTATGTTCAATAATCAAAACTGTATTACCTTTATCTACTAGCTGATGCAAGACTTTCAAAAGCCTATCAATATCAGAAAAATGCAATCCCGTAGTTGGCTCATCTAAAATATATAAAGTTTTTCCTGTGGCTCTACGAGATAACTCAGTGGCTAATTTTATCCTTTGCGCCTCTCCGCCAGACAAGGTAGTAGCAGGTTGACCTAATTTAATATAACCTAAGCCAACATCATAAAGAGTGCTAAGTTTTTGATAAATTGTAGAATTTCTTCTAAAAAAAAGTCTCGCTTCCTCAACAGTCATTTCTAAAATATCATAAATATTTTTATCCCTATAATATATATCTAAAACTTTCTTACGATAACGTTTGCCTGAACAAACATCACATTTAACATACACGTCAGACAAAAATTGCATCTCTATTTTTATCCAACCCTCCCCTGAACAATTTTCACAACGCCCACCTGCTACATTAAAAGAAAAAGATCCGGCGTCATAGCCCTTCAACTTAGCCTCTGGAACTTCAGCAAATAATTCTCTAATAGATGTAAAAGCACCTGTGTATGTAGCAGCGTTAGATCTTGGTGTTCTGCCAATTGGCGACTGATCTATATTTATTACTTTATCAATATTTTCTAATCCCTTTATTTCTTGATGTTTACCAGGAAATGTTTTAGCCCGATAAAACTTTTTACTAAGAGCTCTAGCTAAAATATCAGTCATTAAAGTTGATTTACCTGAACCCGAGACACCAGTGATAGCCACAAATTTTCCCAAAGGTATTTTTACATTAATGTTTTTAAGATTATGTTCTGAAGCCTTAATTATTTCTATATTCTTATTATTTCCCTTATGCTTATCTTTTGGAGATTCTATTTTTTTCAACCCTGAAATATACTGACCTGTTAATGATTTTTTACTCTTCATTAATTGACTAGCCGTACCCTGAAAAACAATATACCCGCCATGCTCTCCTGCTCCAGGGCCAACATCAATAATATGATCAGCTGCTAAAATTGTTGCTTCATCATGTTCTACAACTATAACCGAGTTACCCTTTTCTTTTAAAGTTTTTAGGGTCTTTATCAACTTATTATTATCTCTTTGATGTAAACCAATAGATGGCTCATCTAATATATACAAAACTCCAACTAAAGAAGAACCTGCTTGAGTAGCTAACCTTATTCTCTGTGCTTCACCGCCAGAAAGCGTTACAGCGCTTCTATCTAAAGTTAAATACTCTAAACCAACATTTTCTAAAAATCCAAGCCTAGCCTTTATTTCTCTATTTATAGGTCCATATACCTGCTTAGCGCCAATTAACATTTTAGTATCCTTATTAATGTCATTTAATAATTTTTTTAATTCTGTGATATTTAAATTAACAAAGTCATTAATATTATAATTTAATATTTTAACCGCTAAAAATTCTGGCTTTAGTCTTTTGCCAATACAACCCGAGCACAGTAAAACTCGCATGTATTGACTTAGTTCTTGATAAATATATTGAGATTCGGTTTCATCATATTTTTCTTGCAAAAAGGGAACAATGCCTTGCCAATCATTTTTCCCATATAAAATAGTTTTAATTTCTTCTTTAGGTAAAAGATTTAAACTTTCATCTAAATTAATACTATATTTTTCTGCCACCTTCTTCATATCTTTTAATAATTGACTCAAACCCGTCACTCTACATTTAGACAGCGGTCTAATAGCTCCTTGATTAAAACTAAGTTTTTCATTGATTATTAGTTTTGGATCTAATTCTAATTTTGTGCCTAGGCCCTTGCAAACAGTACAAGCTCCTCGCGAAGAATTAAAAGAAAAATCTCCTGACTTTAATTCAGTCATATGAAAATTACAATCTCTACACACTAAAAAAACAGAGGGGTTATGTTGACTGTCTTTAGAGATGAGTTTAATAAGTTTTTTGTGACAAACTGGGCAATGCGGAACTCCTATCTTAGCAAACATAAGTCTTAAGTAGTCATATATTTCAGTAATAGTGCCAACTGTTGAGCGAGGGTTTCTAGAAACTGATTTTTGATCAATGGAAATTGCTGGAGATAGTCCCTCAATCATTTCCACGTCCGGTTTATCCATTAAATCTATAAATTGACGAGCGTAAGATGATAAAGACTCAACATATCTTCTTTGTCCCTCAGCATAAATTGTATCAAAAGCTAAAGAAGATTTACCTGAACCAGAAAGTCCGGTTATAACTACAAATTTATTTCTCGGTAATTTTACATTAACGTTTTTTAGATTATTTACCTTTGCCCCTTTTATTTCAATAAATTTTTTTTCCATACAAAAAAATCGTTAAATTCATTATTAATAATTTAACTAATATTATACAGTAGATGTCCACAGAAAACAAGTACCACTACTACCGAACTATAATTAAAAAATAGTATAAAACCAAGCAATAATTCTTATAATAAAATTATCCCAAAAGTATAGATTGTTTTTTTTAGGATCAATTAGTTTTGATTTTTTTATCCAAGTATTAGAAATTTTTAAAGCTTCTTTTAGTATAGTTTTATCGCTCAAAAAAACTCCTATTTCTGAATTAAACTTTAAAGAAAAAATGTCTAAATTAGATGAACCAACAAAAACCTCACTGTCATCAATAATAATCATCTTAGCGTGATTCATTTCAGAAAAATAATAAAATTTAATACCAAGATCTAAAAACTTTTTAATGAATACGCTGTTTACATAATTCATAAACCTAATGTCTGTTTTATAGGGAATAATAATCTCAATTTTAACTCCATTTAATTTAGCCTTATCTAAAAGAGCTATCAACCAACGAGGAGGTGTAAAATAAGGAGTAACTATTAATATTCTCTCCTTAGCATTTAAAAATTTATCCGTATAATAACTATTTATCGTGGAAAGGTTCTCTTGTGGTTGATGGACTAAAATTTTATTTTTAATCTTCTTTAAAAGTGTTTTTTTATATAAAGAAAGAATAGTTTCATCTTTACCGCCACAAATTTTATAAGCATAAGCAAATTGTCTGGCCACGCTCTTTACTAATCCCTTAGCTTTTATTCTAATTTGTAAATCATTCCATTTACTAATATTATTTCTTATATTAACCCCACCTAAAAATGCTATATTGTGATCAACTATAAGAATCTTTCTATGATTTCTTCTAAACCAACTACTAGCAAATAAAAATTCAACACCTGATTTTTTTAACTCTTTAATAATTAAATTAGGAAAGTAATAACTGCCAAACTTATCAACAATAATAACCACCTTTACTCCTTCTTTAGCTTTTTCTTTAAGTAAGCCTATAAAATCATATTTAGGAGCAGTATCGGGTATAAAAATATACATTTCTAGAAAAATTCTTTCCTTAGCACGAGAAATAGCTTCTAACATCGCCACCCAAGCCTTCTCTGAAGTTATATATAGCTTATAATTCATAGTAGAAAATTACTTTCTAACTTATATCCTCTTAATATTATACAACAATTACTGTATTTTAGCTAAAATAAACTGTATATCTTAACATGAAATAAAATGAAGATTGGGACTAAAATATAGTTGCTCACTATTAACAAAAGCATTTTTCATTGTTAACATAATACATTAAATATATACAAGTTTTTTAAAAAATAATTAAATTAATATTAATTTAAACTTCATAAAAATGGCTAAGAGATCGATTAAAGTAGTATTAACAATGCTGTGTTTAATGACATTTTTTCAAACTACAACAGCACAATATGAAATAAAAGAGATAAGCTCAGAAACTACAATTGAGTTTATTAAAACTAACCTTACTCCCATAAATGACTCTGTGGGCGTCATAAGAAGTGAACATTATTTTTACTATTATAATTTGCTCGATACCAAGTTTCTCGCTGTAATTGATATAGAAAACAAGCAAATTGATTTAATTGGTGTTTATGGTTTTGATTATTGGCTTATGAACTATAAAGAAACCGGAAAAGCCGTAAAACAAATTAAAAAAAGCCTTTTCACAATTGAAAAGGCTGATATTTTTTTAACATTATGGCAACCTAATTGTCGCAAAGATTAGGTTTACATTAAAAAACAAAAAAGCTGTAATTAAATACTACAGCTTTTTCTATTTGTAGTCCCTAGGGGAATCGAACCCCTGTTTCCAGGATGAAAACCTGGCGTCCTAACCACTAGACGAAGGGACCAGAAAAAATTAATAAAAACATCCCAAAAGGATGGCCTTTAAAATTTACTCTAATCTTATTGCACTAAGATTATAAATCAATTATAATCTAGCTATAGTATAAATAATTTAAAAACGTAAGTCAAGATATGATAATCTTAGGCATTGAAACTAGTTGCGACGAAAGCGCTGCTAGCATAATTAAAGTAAATAAAAAAAACAAAGAAGTGCAGGTTTTAAGCAACATTATCTCTTCACAAATTGAAATACATCAAAAATATGGTGGTGTAGTCCCCGAAGTAGCTGCCAGGGAACATGTTTTTAATTTATTACCAGTTATAAACAAGTCTTTAAAAAAGGCTAATTTAAATATAAGTAAAGTTGATGAAATCGTCGTTACAACTGGCCCCGGTTTAATTACTTCTCTTATAACAGGCGTACAAACAGCTAAAACTTTAAGTTATGCTTTTAATAAAAAATTAAAAGGAGTAGATCATATAAGTGGTCATATATATTCACCCTTTATAGATAATTGGAAAAATATAAAATTTCCTGCCATGTCTTTAACAGTTTCAGGTGGTCATACTAATTTAGTACTAATGCTGTCAGAAACAAAAATTAAAAAAATCGGTAAAAGCTTAGATGATGCCGCCGGAGAAGCTTATGACAAAGCCGCAAAAATGATGGGACTTGGCTACCCCGGGGGTCCAATAATATCGACTTTAGGCCAGAGTTTCCTGGACTTAAGTATAGAAAATAAATTAGAAAAATTACCCAGACCAATGCTACATAGTCCAAATTTTAACTTTTCATTTTCTGGTCTTAAAACCTCTCTTCTTTATAGACTACAAAAAGATAAAAATTGGAAAAAAAATATAGCAGAATATTGCTATTTATATCAAGAAGCAATTACTGAAATACTAATTAAAAAAACTTTAAAAGCAGCTAAAAAATACCAAGTTAAGAGTATTTTAGTTTCAGGCGGAGTTTCAGCCAATAAACAACTAAGGCAGGGATTTACTGCGATAAGTCAAAAAGAAAACTTAAAATTATTTTTATCTGATTTACAATATACTACAGATAATGCTACAATGATTGCCATGGCAAGTATATTTACAGAAAATACTAACATTAAAGATAACTGGAAAAAACTTAAGGCTAAAACAGAAAGTGATTTTAAATAAATTAAGGCTCAGTGGCGAAGTGGTCTAACGCTGCGGTTTGCAAAACCGTTATTCATCGGTTCGAATCCGATCTGAGCCTCAATATAGATAGGAAATAGATCCTATTTTTTTATATCGACTCCTGTTAATTAAAACTGTGGATAACTTGTGTTTTAAGTGTATAAGTGGCCAAGTTTAGTCAACAGAACCTTGGACTAAAGTTGTTGATAACTTTTATATTATATTTATTTTTTGGCTAATATTAAATAAATAATCCCAATTATTACATAAACCTTGTTTATGTTGACCCCCTCTTTCAAATATGCTATAATATAATTACTTAAGTTAATAAAATATTGTACTTAACGTAAATTGAAAAAATATTTTCTGGTTAAATTATAAAAAGAATAAATAGCTTAAATTATTTAAATAATATAGATAATTTAAACTACTAACTGGAAAATAGGATTAATGAATTATCTTTAAATCTAAATCTTTAATAAATATAAAGATTAAATAGATAAGGATAATTCGGCTCAATACTAGGCAAAAATAATAATATTTTATATATAAACATATAAAAAGGCCCTGTATTGGGCCTTTTTTATTATAAAAAAATTACTATAGTTAAAGCAGCTATTTCCCTTTTAATCATTGACAAATTGAATATATTACCTTAAAATAACAAAACTGTTTAAATACAGGAAGAAATATTAATAAAAAATTATATAAAAAATATATGAATAAAAAGAAACCTAAAAGTCTAATGATAATTGTGATTATAGTTATATTTATAGCTTTAGGCGCAGTGGCCTATGCTCGACTAAATCCAGGTGAGCCAAAAAATGTAGAAAATGACACCATAAAACAATCTCCTATATTAGTAGAGGCTTTACTTATAACTCCCGATAAAGATCTTGACCTGTATTTGGAAACAGTTGCTTCAATTGAACCTCAAACTAAAGTTAATGTTGTTGCCATGGGAAGTGGCACTGTTAAAAGCCTACCCTTTGATATTGGAGATAAAGTAAATAATTCTCAAATACTAGCTTACTTAAGCAGTGGATTAACTCAAACGAGTTTTTTAAATGCTCAAACCAACTACTATAATATGCTTAGCAACTTAGAATCTGTTAAAAGAACTACCGCTCAACAAGTAAATCAAGCTGAAGTTGGTATAAAACAGGCTGAAGAAGCGGTAAATAGCGCCAAGAACTCTTTAAATACTGCCCGAAAAAACTATGAAGCCTCTCTAAATTTACAAGATAATAACAAAGAAAACCTACAGACCAATGCAATTACTTCTTTTAGTTCATATTTACTAGGAATAAAAGATTCTTTAGAGGATGTAAACTATATTATTAATGCTGAGACCGGAGAACAGTTGCCAGGAATCTCTCAAACTTTAAGCGCTAAAGACTTTACTGCTTTAAACATGGCAAAAAATGATTATTTAGAGACTAAGAGAGAGTATAACAATATAATGAATGTGGAAGTAAATAAAGATAATTTAGAAATTTCTTTAGAAAAAGTAATAAATGTAATTAAACTGAGTAAAAAGACAATTAATGATACTATTGTAGTTCTGGATAAAACAGTCTCCAGTAGTCACTTAAGCCAATCAAGTCTTGATGCTCAAAGACAAGCTTTTTCTGGCTTATATTCACAAATGATTGGAATATTACAATTAGCTGAAAATACCTTAAATAATCTAAAAACTTTAAAAATAAATCAAGAAAAAGAGCTAATAAGTTTAGAGAACTCTGTAGAGTCTGCAAAAAATCAATTAAACTTAGCTGAATTATCAGCTAATAACGCTCTAATTACTCTACAATCTAGTCAACAAGCCAAGCAACAGCAAATTCTTGCGGCCAGCTCGCAAGTAGACAACGCTCTAGGTCAACTTAATTTAAACCAAGAACAGTTATCAAATTTAGTTATCAAAGCACCAATTTCTGGTCAAATTACTGCTAAAACTATAGAAATAGGCACTGAACTAAATCCTGGGCAAAAAATTGCAGAAATTGCTAAATTAGATATGTTAAAAATTGAAGCCAATATTTCACCAGATAGTGCTATTGGCTTAAGTGTTGGTCAAAAAATTATCATTAATGATGAAATTGAAACAGAAATAAGCACTATTTCTCCTAACGCAGATCCAATTACTAAGAAAATTAAAATTGAAGGTCTGGTTGATAATTCTGAAAAAAAATTAACTCCAGGTACTTTTATAAACATTAAAATTAAACAAAGAGATAGTAAAACAATTGAAAATGGTGTAGTAAAAATTCCTTTAGAAGCTGTACATATAACTCAAACAGAGAACTATGTTTTCTTGGCTATAAAATCAGAAAATAATCAATTAATCGCTAAAAAATCTGTGGTTACGCTTGGAGAAACTGAAAAAAATCTTATTGAAATAAATAATGGAATTAAGGCTAATGATCAGGTGATAGTTTCTGGAACTAAACTACTTCAAGATGGAGACTTAATAATGACTAAATAATATGAACTATCAAGAAAAAATCTCTGAAAAATTAGATAGGTCTTTTAAAAAAGAACAAAATTCATGGTTAGGTTTTTTTATTAAAAACTATCGTTTTACCTATTTAATTATTATAGCCATTATTGTCTTTGGTTTAGTGGCACTATTTACAATCCCTAAAGAGTCTGAACCCGAGGTAAAAGTGCCTTACGCTCTAGTTAGTACAATGTATATTGGGGCTAGTCCCTCAGATGTGGAGACCACGGTAACTAATAAAATTGAAGATAAGATTAAAAATCTAGAAAATTTAAACAACTTTACTTCAACTTCTGCCTTGGGTTTTTCTTCAATTTTTGTAGAATTTAATGCTAGTGCTGATTTACAAGAAAGTTTACGTAAATTAAGAGAAGCGGTTGATTTAGCTGAGCCATCTCTACCTAGTCAAGTAGACAGTCCTAAGGTAAGTGAAATTCGCTTAAGCGACTATCCAATTGTTACCTATTCTCTAATTGGTGACTACGACGACCAACAATTAAAAATATACGCTGACATATTAGAAGGTGAACTAGATGGAGTTAAAGATGTATCAAAAGTAGAAATTATTGGTGGTCTAGAAAGAGAGTTTCAAGTAATAATTGATCAAACTAAATTGAGCTTATTCAACCTATCACTTTCTCAAGTTGTAAATTCTATTAGTATTAACAATTTTAGTTTACCAGCTGGAACAATGGAAATAGATAATTTTAGATACAATGTTAGAGTAAAAGGCAAGGTTGGGCAGAGTCTTGATTTAGAAAATCTTGTTATCGCCACATATGATAATTCTCCGGTATTTTTAAAAGATATAGCCAATGTAAAAGATACTTTTAAGGAAAAAAATACTGAGTCTCGTATTGGTTATCCTGGAACCAGTCCGCAAAATACTATTTCTCTTCAGGTCTATAAAAAACAAGGTGGTAATATTTTAAATATTGTAGAAAATTCTCAAGAAACCATTGATGAACTAAAAAAATCAAATATACTACCAACAGGAATGAAAATTGAAAAAACTAATGATAATTCAGTTTTTATAAAAAAAGATTTAAGTATACTAGGTAGTAGCGCCATACAAACCTTTATTCTCATCGCTTTAATATTATTAGCTATACTAAGTCTTAGGGGGGCCATAATAACTGCTCTAGCTGTACCAATAGCATTTTTAATGTCTTTTATGTTCTTAAGATTTCAGGGCATGACTTTAAATACAATGGTTCTCTTTGCTTTAGTTCTGTCTTTAGGCCTTATGGTTGATAACGCTATTGTAATTATTGAGGGAATTAATGAATACACAGAAAAACATAAAAAATCTATATATAAAGCAGCTATTTTATCTATATGGAATTTTAAAGCAGCTATAACTTCCGGAACTCTAACCACTGTTTCTGCTTTTTTACCCTTACTTTTAGTTTCAGGTATTATGGGTGAATATATTGGCATTCTTCCAAAAACTTTAACCATTACTCTTTTATCTAGTCTATTTGTAGCCTTAATTATTATCCCTACTTTAGTTACTAGATTTATTAAAATTAAAAAACATGCGAATGGGGACTCTAAAGAAAAACGTAGACATGTATTTATAAAAAAAATTATAGATAAATTAGCAGTAAATTATAGAAAAACTTTAGAAAAAATACTTCCTTATAAAAAAAGGCGTGTTTCCGTTATAATTGGAGCTCTTATGTTGTTTTTTATCGCCGTAGCCATGCCTATAAGTGGTCTCGTAAGAATAGAAATGTTTCCTAAAATAGATTTTGATTACTTCTATATAAACATTGAACTTCCAGCTGGCTCTAATTTAGAGAAAACTGAAAAAATAACTCAGGAAGTTGAAAATATAATAAAAGACAGTGAAAGTTTAGAAAATTACGTTACTAATATAGGATCTCAAATAAGTGCTTTCTCTGGTTCCAGTGCCTCTTCTAACTCACAAAATAAAGCTAACATTACGGTTAATTTAAAACCTGCTAAAGAAAGAGATCTATCTAGTATAGAGATATCTGAAAAACTAAGAGATGAGATAACTGCGGTTTCTGGTGCTAAAATAACTATTGATGAATTAAGTGCTGGACCCCCGACCGGATCTCCAATAGAGATTAGAATATTTTCTAACAATAACCAGTATTTAGGAAATTTAAGTGAACAGATAGAAGATTACTTGAATTCCCAAAATAAGATAATTAATGTAAATTCCAGCTTGACTGATGCCACTGGAGAATTTGTTTTCACTATCAATAAGCAACAAGCTAACTACTATGGCCTTAGTGCCAGTGCTATAGCTTCTACAGTAAGAAGTGCTATATTTGGAACAACTGCTTCAGTTATAAATATTGAAAATGAAGATGTGGATATAGTGGTAAAATATGCTAAGGAAGAATTTAAAAATATAAACGACTTAAAAGAACTTATTTTACTTACTCCTACTGGGCAAACGGTTTATTTAAAACAGCTGGCTGATGTTAAAATAGAACCGTCCCTTTTATCTATAGATCATAAAGAAGGTAAGCAAATAGCCACTATTACAGCCGACCTTGAAAAAGGTGGTAATTTACAAAACATAACACAAGACTTCTTAGAATATAAAAATAGTTTATCATTACCAGAAAATACTTCTGTTGAAATTGGTGGAGAAAATGAAGATCTAAATAAATCATTTCAAGAAATGGCTCTTTCCATGATTATAGCTGTACTCTTAATAGCCATGATTTTAATTTTACAATTTAATTCATTTAAACAACCGCTCATTATTTTATTCTCCTTACCATTATCTATTATTGGTGTTATATTTGGTTTAATTGTCCTTAACATGTCCTTTTCTATTAGTGTATTTATTGGTATAGTTTCCTTAGCGGGAATAGTGGTAAACGGTGGAATTGTTTTAATTGATAGAATCAATAAAAATATTAAAAATGGACTTGATTTCCATGAAGCTGTTATCGAAGGCGGTATCGCTAGAATGCAACCAATACTTATTACCTCAATTACCACCATTGTGGGTATAATTCCTTTAATCTTTGCCAGTGAACTATGGCGAGGTTTAAGTGTTTCTATTATTTTTGGCTTACTATTTTCCACCCTTTTAAATTTAATTTTTGTACCTATACTCTACACCTCTATGTGTAAAAAGGGGTGCACTAAAAAATAACTAAAACATTATGAGTTTGCAATTAGCTATTGTCGGATTGCCCAATGTTGGTAAATCTAGTTTATTTAACCTACTTACTAAAAAACAAGTAGAAGCTTCTAATTATCCTTTTTGCACTATCTCCCCTAATGTTGGTGTTGTCACAGTGCCCGATAAAAGATTAGATTTATTATCTAATATGTCTAAATCTAAAAAGACTATTCACACAGCCATTGAATTTGTGGATATAGCTGGCCTTGTTAGAGGGGCGCACGAGGGAGAAGGTCTGGGAAACCAGTTTTTAGCTAATATAAGAGAATGTGATGCTATTTGTGAAGTTATTAGAGGTTTTAAAGATGAAAACGTTGTTCATATTTCAGGTAAAATAGACCCCGAAGAGGATAGAGAGACTATTGACTTGGAATTATTATTTGCAGATATGGCGACTATTAAAAAAAGACTCGAAAAAAGTCAAAAAGAATCTAAGTCTGGTGATAAAGAGGCTCTAATCTTTAAGGAAATTTTACAAAAAATTGCTGATGAACTAGAAAAGGGAATAGCTGTTAGGGATATGTCACTTACGGAAAAAGAATCTGAGGTTATAAGGTATTTAAATTTACTCACCGCCAAACCACTTATTTATGTTTTAAATGCTGATGAAAAAGATTTTTCTGGGCAAGAACTGGAATCTAAAAATTTTAAAAATATTCTTTTTATAAACGTTAAGTTAGAACAGGAAATAATGGAATTAAGTGAAAGCGAGCAAAAAGAATATTTAGAAGAATTAGGCTTGAAACAAAGTGGTTTAGATAAACTAATTTCAGCTTCTTATAAGCTGTTAAATTTAGATACTTTTTTTACCACTAGCCCAGAAGAAAGTCGGGCTTGGACTATAGAATCTGGTTCACTAGCCCCTCGGGCTGGATCGGCTATACATACAGATTTTGAAAAATTATTTATTAGAGCTGAAGTTATTAATTGGGAAAAATTATTACAAATTGGTTCAATAAGTAAAGCCAAAGAACAGGGAGAAGTAAGAATTGAGGGTAAAAACTATACAATGAAAGATGGAGATGTTTGTATTTTTTTAATTAATAAATAGGTAGTTATAAAACCTAAGCTTATTTCTAAACTTTAGGTTTTTTTAATATTAAAATTTCGCGCCAAGCTTTTTGATTTTTTCGTCCATAAATTAAAGTTTTTCTGAAAGTACTAAGTTTATTTTTTTGTAAAAAATCCCAAGTAATCAACTTAAATTTATTTAAGTCTATATCTAAATAAATAGGATTATTTTCTGGTGAAAAAACTGGCCAGATAATAACTAAAATTTCATCTGGTTTTAAAATAATAAATAACTCCTTTAAAGTCTGAGAATATAAACACTCTAATTCTTTTTTAGTTTGTAAATAATCAACCCTTGCTCTTTGTGGTCCAAGATAGGGTTCAGTAATAATAGTGTCAAAAGTATTTTTTTCAAAAAATTCAGAAATATTTTCAACTTTGTGTTTAATTAATTTTAATTCAAATCCAGCTAAATTATATTTTTTGCTTAACCAGTCTATATTATCCCTAGTGTCAGAAATAGCTTTTTTTGATATATCAGAACCAACGATATTTTTTGCCCCTAAAAGCAGCGCTTCACTAATAATTGTTCCTGATCCACAAAAAGGGTCAAGTAATTTTTTTTCAGGAGAAAATTCACCTAAGTTTAGCATTATTTTAGCTAACTTAGGTGGCAACATGCCTGAAAAACTATCTCTTTTGGGGCGACCGTAATCTCTATCAGAATAATCAAAAAACGCTTGTAATTCTAAAATCTTTATAGCTGTATAAGTTTCTCCCTGTTTAATTAATAAAAACTCCACGCCTCTATCACTTATTAGCTTGTTGTGATATGAACTAGCTGAATCAGTGGCTCTAGTTAATAAATTAACCCATCTCGAACTAGCGTCTCTCGCCTTTAAATCCTCTTTAATTTCAATAGCTATTTTTTTATAGTCAAAATTAAAATTATCAAAACTAGAAAAACCAAAATTAAACTTACTACTAATATTTTTTTTCTCAAATTCTTCTATAACAGCTTTTTTAAGCTTAATTTTTAAGTCTTGAGCTGAGGCTATAAAAGAAACTTCACCAATTTTTATACAACCACCCAATTTTTGCATTAATATACTTATTTCATTTTCACTTATAGCTAAATCAAAAATAGCTACTTGATTAACTAACTGACAATCATCTTTCTTAAGTAAAGAAAAAACCTCTGCCAAAGAGACTCCTAAATTGTTTCCCAGTATAAAAGCTATTTTTTTCATAATTTAAGAATATAACACTTTTATTATAATTACAAATCCTATGGGATTATATTCGTCCCTTGCTTTTTTCTATTATCATGTTATAATAATATAAATTTAACAATATTATACCTTTCCCATGAATTGATTTATTTCAATGAGTTCTAGTCTTAATTAGCCTAGAATAAAGGTATTACAAAAACCCGAGCGTTTTGTAATGCTGGGGATTTTTATTTATAAATAATTTAATTTTACTTTAAGCTTTCTACAAGGCTAAAGAAGTATAATAAGAAAAAATATGTCAAAAACAAAACCAGCTGGAGATGGGCACTACGAAATACTCTTCATTATCCCTAACCAATATACCGAAGAAGAGGCTAAAAAAATCATTGAAGATGTAAATAAATTAATTACCAAAGAAGATGGTAAAATAATTTATGAAGAATTTTGGGGTAAGAAAAAATTAGCTTATCCAATAAATCATAACCACTTTGGTTATTATCAACTAATTAAATTTGATCTTGATAGAAAAAATCTTAAAGAATTAAATAATTTAATGCGTTTATCAGACAAAATTATCCGCCATCAAATTGTTAAAATTAAAGAACAAAGTTTAGAACAAATCTTAGAAGAGAAAAAGAAACAAGAAGAGTTAAATCAAAAAGAGAAAGATGCTAAAGAAGAAAAAGATCAAAAAAATAAAAAAGTAGACAAAAACGTTTCCAAAGAAGGTTCTGAAAATAAAAAGAATACAACTAAAAAAACAGAAAAAAAAGAGCTATCGGATAAATCCGACAGCAAAAAAAAGATTAAAAGAACTAGTCAAGAAGAAAAAGATGACTTAAAGAATCTAGATGATAAGTTACAAGGAATATTAGATGCTAAAGACTTAATTAAATAATATTAACTTTGTTGATTTTTTCTTCAATTAAGTAACTATCAACAAACAATAATCATATGAATTTAAACAAAGCCATGATTATAGGGAATGTTGCTAGAGATCCTGAACTTAGAAACACTACTTCGGGACAAGCAGTAGCTTCTTTTTCAGTAGCAACTAACCTTTCCTGGACTGATCAATCTGGTCAAAAACAAGATAAAGCTGAGTTTCACAACATTGTTGCTTGGAGAAAATTAGCCGAGATTTGTTCTCAATATTTAAAAAAAGGTTCAAAAGTATACGTTGAGGGAAGATTACAGACTAGCGACTGGGAAGGTCAAGATGGAAACAAAAGATATAAAACTGAAATTGTAATGGAAAATATGATAATGCTAGATAGTAAAGGACAAACTTCTGGTCAAATGAATAATAATAAAAACAATAGCGCCAACAATATCCCCGTAATTCAACAAGAAGAAGTAATTAAAGATGAAGAAATTAAGGTTGAAGACATACCTTTTTAAAAAATAATACTAATAAAAAAATATGAATAATAAAAAACAATGTTATTTTTGTGTAAATAATTTAGAAGTGGATTATAAAGATGTTAGAACTTTACGTAAATTTATGAATTTTTACATGAAAATTTTACCCGGAAAAAGAACTGGTATTTGTAGTTGGCACCAGAGAAAACTAGCCACAGCTGTAAAAAGAGCTAGAGTTGTAGCTTTGTTAGCTGCTACACATAAATAAAATAATTACACAGCTATGTTAAATTTTAATGAGATTAAAACAGGAAAAATTATTGAAATAAATAACGAGCCTTATGTGATAGTTAATTCTAATCATCACAAAATGGCTAGAGGGGGCGCAATTTTAAAAACTAAATTAAAGAACGTTTTTACTGGATCTGTTTTAGAAAAAACTTTTCAAGGTAACGACAAGGCTCAAGAGGCAGAAATTGAAAAACAAAAAGCTGACTTTCTTTATCAAAATGAAACAGAGGCTTACTTTATGAATAACTCTAATTATGAACAATTTTCAATTAGCTTAGAAGAGATTGGTGAACAGTTCAGATTTTTAAAAGAAGGTGTTGAAGTAAACGTCTTATATTTTCAAGATCGTCCCGTAACAATAGAATTACCAATAAAAATGGAATTTAAGGTTATATCTTCACCTCCTGGAGTTAAAGGAAATTCTGCTGGCAATGTAACAAAAACCATAGAAATAGAAACAGGTACAAAAATAAATGCCCCTTTGTTTATAAACGAAGGAGATGTTATTAAAGTAAACACTGACACGGGAGAATACGTAGAAAGAGTTTAAAACATAATAGCGATTATTATAAAAAGAATTGTTAAAATTTAACAATTCTTTTTAGTTTTAAACTTTTAAAAATGTTATAATAATATATATGGAAATACTAATCATAATTTATTTAAGCTTATATTTGGCTATATCTATTTACCGACCTAGATTGGCATTATTGTTACTATTTTTCTCCTTACCTTCTTATTTAATACGTTTTACCTTGCTAAGCCTTCCTTTAACTCTGCTAGAGTTACAAATTGTTATTTCTTTTTTAGTTTGGCTTGTGGGTAATTATAAAAATTTATATAAAAATCTTAAAACTAAAAAAAATATAAATAATCAATATCCTTTTCAAAATGAAATAATTTTTTGGTTGCTTTCGGTCTTATTAGCAGTCGCTGTAAGTAATTTTTCAAGTAGTTCTCTTGGTATTTTAAAGGCTTATTTTCTGGAACCGATAATGCTCTATATTTTAATAGTTAATTATTTCTTTAAAAAAAATGATTGGAAAAAAATTATCTGGTCTCTAACTTTTTCCGCTTTAGCAGTATCCTTAGTTGCAATATATCAATATTTTACGGGTAATTTTATCTTTAACGATTTTTGGGCCAGAGAAGAAACCAGAAGGGTTGTGTCTTTTTTTGGTTATCCTAATGCAGTTGGTCTTTATTTAGCTCCGATTTTTATGTTAAGCTTTAGCCTACTAATTGATTACTTTAAAAAAGAAAAACTTTTTAATAACTTAAACTATATACTCGGCTTGATTGTTATTATTTTTTCCATGATAACATCTATTTCAGCAATATATTTTGCTAAATCTGAAGGCGCTTTAATAGCCTTAACGGTAGCTACAGTTGTTTTTTTGTTTTTTTATAACAAAAAAACCCGTCTTTTAACCTCCTCTATAGTGGTGATTTTTTTAATTATACTATTTTCTAACACGTCTTACACTGAAAACTTGAAAAGCAAGCTTTATTTACAAGATAAATCTGGTCAAATTCGTCTAGCTCAATGGTCAGAAACTTGGAAAATGATGTCTGAAGAAAGATTATTAATAAGCGGTGCTGGGCTCAGTAATTATCAAAAATCTGTAAAACCTTATCATCAGGAAGGTATATTTATTAAAGATTATAATGATTCAAAATGGTTAAATAAAGTTATGTTCAATGATGAATTTAGAAAAAAATCCTGGCAGCCACTAGAAATTTATTTATATCCACATAATATTTTTTTAAATTTTTGGGTTGAACTGGGATTACTGGGTTTAGTGGTTTACTTAATAATTACTATAAAATTTTTTTCTAAATTACTTATTTTGTTGAAAAAAAGATACACAAACAAACTTTTAAATCTGGGTCTACTAGCCTCGATGACTACTATTATAGTCCATGGGCTAGTAGATGTACCGTATTTTAAAAATGATTTAAGTATTTTATTTTGGTTACTTTTATCTTTACTTTCAATTAATATTATAAAACACAACAATGGAAAAAATGCCGCTGACAAAAGCTATAGCTAGCTCTAATTTATGTTCTCGTAGAAAAGCTGAAGAATTAATTCGTCTAGGATTAGTATTAGTAAACCAAGAAAAGGCTCAACTAGGAGACCGAGTTAATGTTTCAGATAATATTGTTGTATCAGGTAAAAAAATAACCATAGTAAATGATAAATTTATCTATATAGCGCTTAACAAGCCAGCATCTTATGTTTGTACAAATAGAATCTTTAAAAATGAAAAAAATATTTTTGAGTTATTGCAAAACAACACTAAACTTATAATTGTTGGACGTTTAGATAAAGATAGCAAAGGTTTAATTCTTTTGACTTCAGATGGTGACTTAGCCTACAAACTTTCTCATCCCAAATTTAAACATGAAAAAAAATATATTGTGAAAACAAAAAACCATAACATATCATTCAAAGAAGTTAAACAAAAGTTTTTACAAGGAATTGAAATTGAAAAAGGTAAATTTGCAAAAATGAAATTTATTAAAGAATTAGATAGATATAAATACGAGATAATTTTAACTCAAGGTTTAAATAGACAAATTAGAAAAATGTTCTTATCTTTTAATATACAAGTTTTAGATATTGAAAGATTATCTATTGCTAGCCTTCAATTAAAAAATCTACCCATAGGAAAAAGTAGAAATTTAATCGCTGAAGAAGTTAATTTACTAAAAAATCTGTAAATAAGCTTTATTAAACCTATCTATTATCATCTACAAAAAACTCATAACCCAGAATTAAAGTGGGGGTAGATAAAAAATACCAAATAACAATGTCATCAATAGGAAAAATCATACCCGATAAACTTATTGTTAATAAGTAGTTACCTGGCCACCACCAATGACCAATACTCATTGAAACTATTTCATAAAATAAAAAAACTAAAGCAAAGAAGGCTATGGTAAATAGGCTTTTTTTAAAAATATGAGGAAATTTTAATAGTAAAAATATAAACGCAGGTAAAAGAAAAATTAAACCAAGTAAATAATAATCAGTTGCTAATAAGCTAGGGTTATTAAAGAATAGAATATATACTACTATTGATAAAATTAAATATAAAAAAAATAGATATTTAAATTTACGAGATATATCAAAAAATTTTTTTTCACTATCAAAAAAATACTCATAAAAACTCAGTACCCAAAAGAAGTTTAGAAAAGCAAATAGGATATTTTCCCAAGGTATAAGACCAAAAGGACGCATAAATATTGATGAGACATCCCAAGCATTGGCCATTCGAGCTAATAATTCAATTGGTGGAGCAAAAAGTAGAGTGGTTATAAAAGAAAAGAATAACACCTTAGCTCTAGCTTTTTTTAACCAGTAAAAATTTATTAGTGCAGGAACCGCTAAGACAATTAGTATAGAAGTAAAATAATTTGGTATAACAAAATATACCACAAAGCTTGCGAAAACTACATAAAGAAATAAAAACAATATTTTATTTTCTTTAGATAAATTTATCTTCACTTATTTAATGATAAGATTGAAAAATAAATAACCAATTAATGAAGTAAGAGACCCTAAAATAGCACCCCAGATCATATCAATTATAACTAGTTTAGTAGGCCATTTCTTAATAGTTGATAAATTAGTTAAATCATATGTAGCATAAGAAATTAAACCGAAAATAGCTCCATATATTCCCACATTAGAAAAATCAGCTACTCCATGGGCGGGTTCTATAACAAAAATGAATAAACCCAATACGAATAATATATAAAAAATAATAGCTGGACCTATTTTAAAATCTAAGTTTATAACATCCTTTAAACTTTTTTGATATAATTTAGCTGAAATTAAACCCAGCCAAATCATGTCGATAATAAAAAAAGCTGACAAAGTAAAAAGATATACACTTATTAACTGTAATGAAATCATATTTTTAAGATTATTTTTTAAACCTATTTCTAATACTTATTATAACAAAAAAAATATAATAAATAAATCGTAAGTTAATTAATTATAATTAATTCAGACTCCTCAGTAACTTTACACTCATCAGCAACGCCCTGTCTAATTTCCACCACCATATTTACCTCACCATAGCTTTTATATTCAGTTAACGTATTTAATTGACTAGTTAGCACTTTACCCTGCTCAATATTAACAACTCTATTGTCTTTTAAATAAATAATATCTAAAGGAAACTTCATGCCTCTCATAACAAAGTTCCTTTTTTTATAATTTGGAAATATAAATAACATACCCTGATGTTTTTCCATAACCTCTCTATCGCTAAGACCTTTATACCAACCACTTGGTGATGAGACTGGTTCTAAATTAAAATAACAATCGCCCAAACTTACTTTAATTAAGTAGTTATCATCAATTAAGTTATTTTTTTTATAAATTAAAAAAAATAAAAATACTATTAATATAACAACAGCTAAAATATAATAAGTTAATCTTTTTTTAGAAATTTTCTTTTTCATATAATACTAATAGTATATCAATTAAAGTTGACTAAACCAATTTTTTGCTTTATCATATAAATTACAATTAGCGGGTATCGTATAATGGTTTTTTATGTCAGCCTTCCAAGCTGAAGATGGGGGTTCGATTCCCCCTACCCGCTCAGCTATGTATATATAAAAAAGCACTATTTTACTAGTGTTTTTTGTTATTTATTATATATTTTAAAATAACTATAATCGAAATAAAAAACCAGATAATCAAAAACTATAGTCCGATATTGCTTTTTAAGCCTTTATAGCTTCCCGAATCGGGAAAATTATTCTTAATCAAATTAACAAATTTTGAATCAAAGCCTAATTTTTCAAGATCATCAATTAATATCATTCTTACATCTCGAATTTCTTCTGTATCTATATCTGTTGTTTTTCCCAAAGAACCGCTAACCTCATCAACAAGAAACATAATATGCAAAACATAAATATCGTCTCTAAAATAATCATTAACGTATAATAGCTTATTGATTTTTACATATAAACCGGTTTCTTCTCGCATTTCCCTAATCAAACAATTTTCAAGTGTTTCGCCTTTTTCAAGTGTTCCTCCTGGAAGAGCCCACTTTCGCCCAGAATTAACATTCTAATCCAGAAGTAATATCTTATTATTTTTAACTAAAACTCCTGTTGGGCGTATTTTCATAAAATATAAATTAAAATTAATTTATTCTACTTAATTAATTATGATTACCAAATTCATATTCAACAATTTTTTTTCTTACAGATCCACAAATAAGAACATAAAAAGTTAATTTAAGCCATTTTAGAATAACTTTAACCCTTCCCTCTCTTTCAAGTCTACGTGGTGAATAATACACAAAAGTAGAATTGATCATTTTTATTTTATTTTTTTTAAATATCTTATAAGTATAATCATAATCTTCTGCAACTAACAAACTCTCATCAAAACCACCAATTTCAAAATGAACTTTTTTGTTGGATAAAATAGCCACGCCAATTGAAGTTGGGCGTATACATTGACTAATTTTAAATAAAAAATTTAAGGCCGTAGTAAAAAATTTATAAAAATATCCTTTTTTTTTAATTTTAATATAAAAGCCCGCTGCCTTTAAAATTTTTTTTTCTACTTCCCTTACTGTATTCTTTAAAAAATCCTCTGGTATTTCGCTATCAGCATCTAAAAATAAAAACCATTCGCCCTGAGCTTTTTTAGCTCCGTTATTTCTTTGACAAGCTGGTCGTCTCTTTTTACTGCTCACTAAAATACAACCAAATTTTTTAGCTATTTGTTGTGTCCCGTCTTCAGAATTTGCATCAGACACAATAATTTCATAATTTTTAAAATCTTGACTCCTTATTGATTCTAATAATTTAGGTAGAGTACATTCTTCATTTAAAGTTGGTATTATTATTGACAACATTACTTTATTTCTTAAATATTTCTTTAGCTACTTCCCAGTACGCTTCATTGCCCATTTCCTTCTGTAAATACCACCACTCCAAACCCCAGAGATAAACGTTTTTAAACTTAGTGTTAATTGCAGTTTGTAAATTACCTTTAAATTGTTTAACGCTTAAAGACTTATCAATCTCTTCTTGATTCATTTCTGACATTTTCCCCTTAGATACCCATGGCTCTGCCTGTAACTCCATGATCATGATATCATCTGTTTTAATATTAAATAAGCGACTCTTGTAGACATAATGCTTAAAACCAAAGGGGTAGCGAATAAATCCAAAATTTGAATTATGCACAACTCTATACATTGTAATCCCCAAAATATCACCTAATCTTCTTTCTTTTTTCCAGGTACTTAATTCACCTGAGGCTGAAATAATTATTGGTCTTTTGTCCAGATTTTTAAGCAGAGAAACCTCTTTCTTTAGTATTTCTTCGTCTAACTTGGGACAAACACCAAAACTACCTAGATATGGCTCATTTTCTACCTGCCAATACTTAACACTGCTATTCTCCTTATATCTATCAACAGTCTGAGCTATATAATCTAGTAATTTTTCATCTCTCTTGATTTGACTAACATTATTTGTCCAGGTGGGAAAGTGGCACTCGGGCCAACGAGGCAACCTATAACCCACGTTAATTACAAAATTAACCCCTCTCTTCTCCCCCTCTTCAATGATATAGTCATAAATTGAATAATCATAAACCCCTGCCTGTTTTTCCACCTCATCCCAATATATTGGTAAACGAATATTTTTTATATCTAAATCATTTAATGTTTCTAAATAAAGATCCTGCCAGCTCAAGTTTAATTCTTTAGCGAACTTAGTAGAAAAGGTTACACCAAAATAATTTATTGGTGCTTCAAGATTAATTTCTTTAGGATAGTGTTTGGCAACCTTAAACAACCACCATAAAAAAATAAGTAAAATAATACAAATAATAAATATAATCATTTTTTTATTGTTTTTTTTCATTTACTTAGAGAGGAAATATAAGCCTAGAAATATAAACAAAACTGCAAAAGTTTTTTGTAAAATAATATTTCTGGAAATATTTTCTTTAATAATTTTAGGAAAAAATATAGTAGAAATAATCCCTAGTATTATTATAAAGACATACTGAACACCTTGCAAGGCGCTAACTAGGGCTACCGAATGTAAACTTATAGCAAAATTCTGCAAAAAGAAACCACCAGCTGATAAACCCTGATTAAAAACAAAAATTCCCGCCTTTTTCTTTTTCATACCCGTAATAGCAGAAAATATTTTATGTCTAGATTTCTTAGAAATTAGTAGAAATAAAACCAACAGAAAACTTCCTCCCCTCATCCATATAAACGCACTCATAAACTCCTGATTATTAAAAGCAATTTTATTTCCAACAAAAAACATAGCGAAAAACAAAGCTGCTCCCAAAGAAACTAAAATGGCTTTAAAATTTTCTTGTTTTTTCAATTTAAATTTTATTAATACTTTTTCCCACCTATTTTTTTCCTCAGGTATCCATGAAATTAAAAAAGTTCCTATTAAAAGTAGGGTTATTGCTAGCCATTGGTAAGCACTAAACCTTTCATTTAAGAATAAAACTGACAATATAAGGGTAAAAACAGGCACTAGACCACCTATAAGGAGTAATACTTTAGAAGCTTCACCCTCTTTTAAAGCATAGTAGAAAAGTAACAGGGCTAAGGGGAAAAACGCCCCAATAACTAGATTAAAAAATAAAAGCTCTACACCTGGCCATAATAAAAACCAAGGGGCTAATAAAAAAACCACTAAACCTAAAACACCAACCAAAAAAGTATAAGCTCTGCTACTAGGTAAGACCTTGTCTAGTAAAAATTTATCAAATATATTAACTAAAGCTAATATAAAATACGCTAAAATTGCTAATACTAGCCAATTCATAAATTATTTTTAATTATTAATTACAATAAATGAATGTCATCAATTTCCTTTACTTTGTTGTTTAAAACAATATTTTCTATATTCTCAGTTCCTGTATTAGGAGCATCTAAAAAACCTTGCATAGCCGCTTCAGCTAACCAACCTGAACGAAGCCAGTCAAAAAGCCATTGATCGGTAAAATTCACTTTTTCACTGTCAATACCAGCTCCAATAGCTAAAAGCCACTCTCTATTATAGTGCTCTTGTGACCCTATGGGTTCTGACATAATAATAGGTATTCCTAGTCCGGAATAGAACGTAAGCTCTGAGGGTTTAGTCCATAAAATATCAGTTGTTCGTAAAACTTGATTAAATTCTTTAAAATATTCTACTTTATTTTCATTATAAACAATTTTCACAGACTTAGTATTAGGGCATAAATTTTCTACATTTTTTTTAAAAAAACTATATACATCTAGGCGACTACCGGCTATTAAATTTAATTTCATTTCATTTTTTTCTATTTCTTTTTGTAAACTCTTTAATATCTCAACACCAAGATCTCTTTGTGCGCCTGCGCCACCAACAGCAAAAGTAATTGTCAGTGGTCTTTTTATTTTAGCCTTGTAATCAACTGGTCCTAAATAATCTTCAATTAATTTTTTATATTTTTTTCTATAAACTCCCGTTGGATCTAGATTAATAATTCTTTCTTGTAAGTCTTTTTTTAAAATATTTTTATTATTTCCAATATTTTCACTAGGAAGGGGGAAGCCGCTAATAAAAATATTGTTATCTTTTACACCATATAGTTTTAATCTTTCCTTAACTCGTTTATTCGGTACTAAGTATTTAATTTTGGACTCTTTTGGTTTAAGCGGCGCCCAAGCCCGTGAAATATCTGCATCACAAACAATACAATATATTTCGCCCATATAATTATAGTATTCAGCAAAATAAGCACTAACAAAAAAAGAGGTAACTAGGGGTAGTGGATTTTTGTTTAATTTATCAATCAATTTTTTACCTAAACCTTTTTTTATTTTTTTATAAAAAAATTTTTGCTGAAAAGATGGTTTTGAAAGATCTCTTTTGGGATAAAAATTATCAATTTTTTGAAAATAATCCATAACAGAAAAAACTAAGTCTCCTACAATTGGCAGTTTCTTGAAATAAGATATAAACTCATAACCCCTCTTGTTTCCTTCCCAACTTTTTTTTTCTTGTAAATCTATACCTTCATAGTTATTAGCTGTAACTATACCATTATAACTAAGCGGTATTAGTGGATAAGCGGCTCTTTGATGCCCGTATCCCATGTCCACAGCTATTAAATGAATTTTTTTTTCTAACTTATTATTCATATCTTAATTAGGTAGCGTAGCTCTTTGGTCACTTTTGGCAACCTAAAAAAGAAACGCTTTTAGTAATTTTTTAGACTTTGAAATATCTACACCTGCACACTCTAATGGACATTTACCATTCAATTTTTTAAAGTTATTTCTACAATCAGTAAACTTGGTTAATCGTCTTTTAATTATCCAAGCATTGATATAATTCTCAGCTGTCTCAATTGTCTCAAATCCACGTAAGGAAGAGAGACGAAGCTCTAACTGAGAATTAAACCCTTCAAGTAAATTTGTGGTTCTAGGAATGTTCAAGTGTGGATATTTCAAATAATTTAATAGATATTCTTGCTTATCTCGAAAGTCTGCTAAAAGTTTTTTAACTAGTCTAATTTGTACTTTAGGAAAATTCATTTGTTGTCTTTTAGGCCAAAAGTACTTGTTTAGTGATTCTATTTTTATCAAAGCACTTTCATAATCTTTAGACATAACAATGTTAGAAATAATTGATTGGAAACTAAGTAGTAATTCATAACGGAATTCTAAGTCAGCTATTTCATTTACGAGTTTTACAATTTGTTTTAATGAGTACTTTCTTGATATAGGAATACAGTCGCTTTCTGGATCTGGAAATAGTTTTTCTATCTTTCTTTCTTTAACTCTTATTTTAACAATAATGTTCTTTGTAAGTAGTGTTCTATTCAATTTAGCTAAGTAATGCTTAACACAGAGCTGGATTACACAGTTTGGGTAATGTCGCTTAACAGCTCTAATCGCTTCACCTTTATCATCTACAGTTAAACTCTTTAGGGGATAATTATTTGTTTTTAATGTTTTAAAATAATCATTAAAAACAAAACCATTTTCACTATCACCAAATTCAAAATGAGGTAAATCATGACTATCATAATCAGCTCCCCAGAACAGGACTTTGCCACGTTTAACTTTTTGTCTTTTTCTAGATTTAGGAACTTTACCAACACTTTCCAAGGGATTAATGTCAACTAATTCTTTAACTGGAATATACTTACCATCGACAACTAAGTTTCCAGAGTAGTTAAGATTTTTAGAACAAACTTTTGTTAATTTGAGATTGTTTGGCAATTTACTAATTTCTGAATTTACATATTCACATATTTTCTTTTTGTAGACACCTGTGCGTCTAGCTAATTTTCTATAGGAGATACCGTCTAGATGATCTTGAATTATATTTTTGTTAATGAATGAAACTTCTCTTATTAGCGAACGACTGAAATATTTTTGACAATTTAAACAGAAATATTTCTGACAACCACTTCTAATTCCTTTCTTTATAGCTTCGTGTTTGTGGCATAATCCACAGCGAAATAATTTGTTTTTTTTGGCATATAATTAAGTAAAGTGTCGTTATGTATAGACTTTTATAATTCTATACTTAATTTTACATCAAATATTAGCAAAATACCAGAGGTTATTTTAAAATATAAAGTGACCAAAGAGCTACGCTACCAATATTATATCACATTTTAAACACTGTTAAAAATTAATATAAATAAATTATTTTCTACTATATAGATATAATTTATAATT
>Ga0307991_1000299_pt1 | contig 37092 bp, 28 predicted proteins | sample EllFjometagen131_FD_203146 | JGI IMG/M metagenome (GOLD analysis project Ga0307991, IMG submission 203146) | Marine microbial communities from Ellis Fjord, Antarctic Ocean - #131 | ecosystem: Environmental > Aquatic > Marine > Unclassified | place: Southern Ocean | collected 2014-10-08 | reverse complement strand
CAAAATCAAACAGAAATAATCTTTGAGAAAGACTTATTTTCTGGATAATTTCAATTTTATAACGTAAATACTGGGATAGAACTATGTTTTCTTTAATTTATTAAAAACTTTCGGATGCTAGTGATAAAATGTATTAGTTTGACCATTTGCATTAACAATTTCGTAATAGTTTACACCATCAATATTGCTTTGTATGTTATTAACTAATTCAATAAATTGTGTTTGAGAATATGTTTTAATTGTAAAAATTATAAATAAAAAGCATGCAATAATAATTGTTCTTTTCATTTTCTGTAAATTTTAATTTAATCAAAAGTACATAAAAAGTTCAAATTATCACAACTCTATTCTAATCAAAAATAATGTTTTAGTCCTGTTGGTTGTTTTCTACTAATAAATTAACTTTTTCGATACGCGATTCACTTGCTTGCAAAATAGTAAACACAAATTTTCGAATAAATATTTTTTCATTAATATTAGGAATGCTTTCATGGTAGTGGATAATTAATCCTGCGAGAGTTTCATAATCCGCTGATTCGGGTAAATTTAATTTGTACTTTTCGTTAAGATAATCAATTTCGTGTCTTCCTGAAAACACAAATTCATTATCATTAATTTCCTTTTCTACAAGGTCTTCAACATCAAATTCATCTTCAATTTCACCAAAAATTTCTTCAATAACATCTTCCAAAGTTAGCATTCCTGAAGTTCCGCCAAACTCATCAACAACAACTGCAACACTTTTATGTTTCTGAATTAATATAGTCATCAGGTTGCTTGCAAGCATAGTTTCCGGCACTATAAGTATTGGTTTTAATATTGATTTAATATTTGTAGGATTTTTTAGCATGTCAAACAAATGGGCGTAACCAATAATATTATCAATTGAATCTTTATAAATTAAAATTTTCGAGTGTTTTGTTTCAATAAATCTCTTTTTTAAATCTTCTATAGAATCATTTTCTTTTAAAGCATGAATTTCATTACGAGGAATCAAACATTCTCTAAGTTTAACAACGCGAAAATCTATAGCATTCTGAAGCATTTGAATTTCCGGCTCAATATCGTCTTGTTCTTCATTTATTGGTGTGATTTCTTTAAGATAATTTTCAAAGTCAATTGGTGAGAAAACATATTTTTCATGCGAAAATTTAATTCTTAATATCCTTTTTAAGAAAAATTCTGAGAACCCAATAAGCAAATAAATAAAAGGGTAAAAAATATAATACAATACAATCAGAGGCATTATAAAGAAAACAAGAATTTTATTAGGATTTATTCTGAATAAAACTTTAGGGAAAAATTCTGCTGTAATTAGAATCACCAATGTTGCCAAAATAGTTTGAATGATAAGCACAAAAAATTCTGAAGAAAAGTTACCTAAAATACTAATAATAGGTGGTTCTAATACCTTTGCCATTGCAATTCCATAAATTACAAGTGCAATGTTATTTCCCAATAAAAGAGTTGCAATAAAATTTGATGGATGTTGAATATGCCGAGCCAGAATTTTTCCGGAAATCAATCCCTTTTTTTTATCCAGCTCAATTTGTAATTTGTTTGAGCTAACAAAAGCGATTTCCATGCCTGAAAAAAAAGCTGATAAAAGAATAGTTATAATTATAATAATCCAAAGTGTCATTTTCAAAAATTATTTAAAATTTAAAGAGCAAATTTATTCTGAATTATCTTTTCCATTTCCTGCATTTTCTTCATCTTCATTTATATAAAAACTGCCTGTAACTTTTGTTATAGTCCAATTATCAAAAGTTTCAGAAGATTCAAATCCTTCACCAAATATAACTTCATCTGCAGTAGTAATTTTCACAAACTTCTTAGAATAAATTAATTTTTTTGGTTGATTCCAAATAAGATGCTCGGTATTTAATTTTTCACCTTTACGATTTATAACCACAACATCATTTTTTGCTTCCATGATTTTAGTTTTATCGTAAGTGATAGCATATTTTGAAGAAAGATATGAATCTACGCTCATAATAGAATCATAAAAAAAGACTTTAACACCTTCGGGCATTTCCCTATATGGATTCTCACCTTCATATTCTTCTAATAATGGACTTTTTAATAACATTTTAACTTTTCCCGAATCGCTGTAAACAATTTCAATATCATTAGCAATATTAACAGGTAAGCTTTCAAATTCTGTGAGAGATTTTATTTTCTGTATGTCAGTTTCGCAGGCAAAAAGCATTGCTAAGCATATAATTATTGCAATGCTTTTCAGTATAAGAGAAATTTTATGAAAATGAGTTGTTATCACTTTCAATTATTATTATTATTAATTATTTCTTGCACAAAACTCCGTTTTTGGGGAGGAAAGTAAATATTATTTTCTTGCCCTAACAATAGTATTTTCGTTTATCCATCCAGCAACATTATAAGTATCACCTACTTTTAAATTGTAAAAAAAGATGGTTTCTGTATTTGGAAAATGCTTTGAGTAGGAGTTTATTAAACTATTTGCTTCTTTAATATTTTCCGGTGAATTACTAACTGATTTTGCTTTGGCAAATTTATCAACAGCAACCCAGTAAGTAACTTTTTTAGTAAGGTCATTGTCGCCAAAGGAATTTGCACTTAGAGCATAAGCATTACCAATCAAGATATAAAATTTCCCATCTTTTGGAGTTAATGCAAGACCTTTTAAAGCATTAGCTCTAACAGATGAATATTTGGATTGAGCAAGATTTACCTGTGCTAATTTATAATAAGCATTAGCTTTTAATACAGTATCTTCAAACAATCCTATTGATTCAGAAAAATATTTGGCAGCATCGTTAAAATCACCTCTTTGTGCATTTATTTTTCCTAACAAATATGCAGTTTCAGCAGAAGGCTCAATATTATTACGGTTTGTTAGAGCTTTGAAAAAGAGTTCTGAATCAGTGCAATCTTTTTTATCAAGAAGATTTGTAATTTTTTTAAGGAAGTCAATATTTTGAGACTCTTCTTCAAATTTAACTGTATAGATTCTAATAAGGTCTTTACAATTTAACCAAGGTGATGCAGCATTTTCAATATTATTTAAAACATCCTGATATTTTTTGTTTTTTTTGTTATTTTTAATATTATATTCTGCTGCACTACTAACTTTATCGTAAACATCAATCACAGTTGATGAATCTGCTTTCTTAGCTTCAACAAGATTAGTTGCAGAAATAAAATAAAAATATAATGCCGAAGGTTCAGAATAATTTCCTTGTAAATTGAACGATTCGGTGAAAATCTTATAAACTTCTTCAACTTCATTTTTTCTATACCTCATAAGGTCGGAAGCTTTTCTACCTAAAACATAACCTTTTCTCGAAAATGCTTCAATCCTTCTGTCATAAACCATCATCAAAGTATCAATTAACTTTTCTCTTATAGAAGGATTTTTTTCTTCTTTAATCAAATACTTCACAATATTAGCACCGTCGATATACATATTTTGACTTGCCAAAGGACAATTACAAAAAACCCATCTCCACGGACTAATCGAATTTATAAGATATTCTTTGTTTCTATCTTTTTTATAATTTTTATAATACTCTCTATAAAGAGAAAGATTCCTTACACATAATGCACTATCAGCTCCATATTTAGGTCCTGTTTTATCAATTTTCGAAATTTCCTTGTTCAATGTTGTGTCTGTTTGTGCAAAAGCAGAAGATTGAAATAATAAATACAAAAACATTGAAATAAAAAAAGTTATTACAATTCTATACATTATTAAGAAGACTTAGTTAATAAAAAATCATTTACTCATACTTTCTGATTTGGAACCATTTTTCTTTAATTGCTATTCCAATTATTATGTTTCCAAAGCTTTCTCTAATTAAACCGTTGTCTGTTGTTCCTCTTCTACCCAATTCAAATCCGGTATTCAAAGTTGCATTCCAACGTCTTAATGGAAAACCAAAACCAAAACTTATGCCATACTCATTAATCTGGTTATTATTTAACTGTAAATATGTGCTATTATATCTTAAACCAAAACGGTAATACATTTTTTTCCAATACTTTGACAAATTATTTGATGTTGGCGAAAATTCTGTTCCGACAGATATATTGTAACTATCCACCAATGAATCACTCACGCCAAAAGAAGAATATTTGGACCAATTTTGCCATGAACCTTCAACTCCTACTAACCATTTTCCTTGTTTATTAAATGTGATTCCGCCTTCAATAGAGGTTGGTAATTTAATATTTCCTTTTACACCAGAAACATTTTCAAGAGTATCAATCATAACACTGGTACTTGTTGTGCTTAAAAAAAATCGTTGAGTAAGCATGGATTTTTTTGCAGAAATATTTGAAGAATTGTTAAATACTAATCCTGTTTCTAAAGTAATATCATTTTTTAGTTTTTTATGATACTGTAGTCCGTAAGTAAAATACAAGTCACTAATATATTGAGACTCATTATTGTGAATATTATAATAATTTATTGAATCGGGAAATGAAACAACTCTTATTTTGTCGATAGTGCCAAATAAATATGATGCATTGATTCCTATAGAAAGATTTTTACCTATTTTAAAAGCATTGCCAAAATATAATTGATTAATACCTCCATTGCCTTCATATATATATTTAACATTTCCAATGTTCGTTAAAATTGTATCTTCCGAAACCTTATAACCCGCACTGCTAAAAGGTAATAATCCGAAACTACTTGCCCACCATCTGAAAACAGGAAAACCAAAAGCGAGATATGATAAGTTTGTATAACTTGATTGTTGATATGATTCGGTGGTCTCAAGTTCCTTGAATCTGTTCAAAATACCACCTTCAAAAACAAAAGATGTTGAATCAAAACCAATATATGATGATGGATTTGAGAAATTTATATAATTAGAATTTCTGAAAGTCAAACCTATTCTTCCCATTGATAAACTTCGGGCATTATTATTAGAATAAAGGTCTCCAACTCCATAATAAGAATATGGTGAACTAATTCGTGTTTGTGCCGACAAATCAACTAATAAAAAAACTGATATTAGCGAAAATAATACTCTTAAAATAATGTAATTATTCTTACATAGAGCTGTAGTGCGAATTGTGTTATTTGTTTCAAGGTCGGCATTAATTGCCTCTAAACTTTTTTGCTTAGTAAACCTATCAAGAATTAGCATTAATTTTCCTCTTCTCATTAAAATCTAAAATTTCATTCAAACCTTCCAGAACAATATTTGGATTTGCAAAGATGCTATTTTTTAATTTATTAACAAAAAAATTCATATCACCTCCACCTAAAACTATTTTTAATGAAGAATATTTCTTCTTATAAAGCTCTATTATTCCATCTACTTCAGCAATAATTCCATTACTAATTCCGGATATAATTGACTCTTCTGTAGTTTGACCGGTTAAACATTTAAAATCTCTGTTTGTAACTAACGGAAGTTTATCAGTAAAATTATTTAATGATTTATAGCGCATATTTAAACCCGGTGAAATACTCCCGCCTAAATACTCTGCTTCGGAATTAATAAAATCATAAGTTATGCACGTACCAGCCTCAATAACAAGAACATTGTTTTCGGAAAAAAGCACATTTGCTCCAACCACTGCTGCCAACCTATCTTTCCCTAAAGTGTTTGGAGTTTTATATTTATTCTTAACAGGAACAGGTGTTTTCGAGTTTAGTTTGATAAAATAATAATTCTCTTGTAAATAATTATTTAAAGATTCAGGATAATCAATAACAGACGATATTATAATAGACTTAACATTTTTGTTATTTGAGAGAAATAACATTTGTTTCTTATAATCATCTTTTTCAAAAATCTTTAATTCCTTAAGAACTTTACCTTCAAAAAGTGCATACTTTTTAAAAGTGTTTCCAAAATCTAAAATTAGTTTCATAAAAGCTTTTATATTTTACAAAATTAGATTTTTAAAAAATAAAATTAGTTATTTTTGAAAAAAAGTTTTTAAGAATGAAAAAACTTATTAAATTTGCCCCCGCAAAATAAGGTACCATAGCTCAGTTGGTAGAGCAACGGACTGAAAATCCGTGTGTCCCTGGTTCAATTCCAGGTGGTACCACAGAAAAGCAAAAACTCTTTATAAATTTTATTCTTTTATAAAGAGTTTTTTTTATTCCAAAAAACTTCTTTTACTAAACTCTACGAGAATTTGAAACCCTCGTAAGGTTATTTTCGAGTAATGTTTTCATCCGTCAATAAAAAAGATAGAGTATTATTTGCTAAATGATAAGTTTTTACATATCTTTACAAATTAAATTATATAAAATCATACCTATGAAGAAAATTATTATTACTCTATCGGCAGTCTTTTTTATGATTGCTATTGTGTTTACATCTTGTAAAAAAGATGAGTACCTTCAGGTACCATTAACTGGTTTTGATGTAACTTCAATTAACACCAAAATACTACGTATAGTTGAAAATCCGCAAGGTGGTGTCAATCTTTTTGTCAGTGTTACTGACCAAAAGGATAGACCCATAGAAAATCTATCTGTAAAAGATTTTTATATGGAAATGATTGATGCAAATGGTGTGATAACACCAATCAAAGCTATTGGTCCCTTATCACTTCCATCACTTATCATTACTGCTTTAACTATGGATTATAGTGGAAGCATGTATACTGATACTATAGCTGTTCCTTCAATGGAAAATGCCATCTCATCTTTCATTACGATGAAAAATCCCTATGACCAATGCGAAATATTAAAATTCAGTACAACTGTTCAAACAACAGTTCCTTTAACAAGTAATCCTCAACTACTATTTGCTGGTTTAGCAGATACCACATTCGCCGGTCATGGATCAACAGCACTCTATCGAGCAATTATTCAAGGAATGAATGATGTTAACACATTAGCCTCCAATAATCCTACATATCTCCCTTCTGTTATCGGATTTACTGATGGAAAAAATAATCAAACTCCATTAACGTTGGACTCATTATTATTGACTTCAATAACAAAACAAATACCTGTTTTCACTGTTGGATATGGTGTTAATCCCGACACTACTTCATTAAAAACTATTGCGGACAGCACTGGTGGAAGTTTTTTCTGGAGCCCTAATGCTGCAGGATTAACACAGCTATTTCAAACCGTAAATGGACAACTTACAAGCAGTTCAATTATTACCGTTCCCGGACCTCCTTCAAAAGGAAAAATTACTTATCGTGTTACTGCTACCTATAAATCTCCTAATGGTATTTATGAAGATACTGACCAAAAGTATTTTTACTATTAATTAAACAAGTTTAAAATATTGAATAATTTTTCTAAAAAACCCTACGAGGTATTAAATCCTCGTAGGGTTTTTTATACGTCATTGCGAGCAGAGCGAAGCAATCTCTTTGAATAAGCTCCGCAACAAACTTTAACAGATTGCTTCAGGCGTTCGTCTTAGTAATGACTTTTTGTTATAGCTAAATAATTATATTTCCATTAAAATCAGAACCCTTCCAGAGTTTAAAACTCTGGAAGGGTTATTTCCAAAATCCGATATACAATTTAGAAATTTAATTAGTCGTTTAGACGATTTACTATTCCTGACCAAGACTAATCTACAATAGTAGAAATTTAATTAGTCGTTTAAATCTGATGGATATCTTCTTTCCATTTGTAATCTACAATAGTAGAAATTTAATTAGTCGTTTAAATATAATGGTACTGATGGACTTGGAGCTTATCTACAATAGTAGAAATTTAATTAGTCGTTTAAATTTTAATTTTTTCAGAGGGTCATTCTTAATCTACAATAGTAGAAATTTAATTAGTCGTTTAAATTTTTAATGAGTGGATTCCGAATATTATCTACAATAGTAGAAATTTAATTAGTCGTTTAAATTATTTTAGATATTCTGAAAGAACCATTATCTACAATAGTAGAAATTTAATTAGTCGTTTAAATCAAATAGACATCATCACCCTGTGAGTAATCTACAATAGTAGAAATTTAATTAGTCGTTTAAATTGACTTAGAAACAGCAAATAAAGAAATTCATCTACAATAGTAGAAATTTAATTAGTCGTTTAAATGTATTCTTAAACCTTTCTACGTAATATCTACAATAGTAGAAATTTAATTAGTCGTTTAAATGCAGAAGTTCCTGACATGTCCCCTGTATCTACAATAGTAGAAATTTAATTAGTCGTTTAAATAATTTCCTTTTCCTTCAACGTGCTTAATCTACAATAGTAGAAATTTAATTAGTCGTTTAAATTTTGCAGCCTGCAGAATGTGATGGGTATCTACAATAGTAGAAATTTAATTAGTCGTTTAAATTATGACTGACACAATTAAGAATCTCGAATCTACAATAGTAGAAATTTAATTAGTCGTTTAAATTTCTCCAAGCTATTGGAGTGAATTCAAATCTACAATAGTAGAAATTTAATTAGTCGTTTAAATCCTTAACAAGTCAAATTTGCATTAAATTGGCAATAATTGGATACATTCCTTTAAAAATTACTAATATTTTGTCAATTTGACACATTTTGAATAGCTAAAAATTTTCAAGACTAAGGTTTGCAATTTTTAATAAAATTACATTGTTCAAAGATATGAATTTTATCCAACAATTATTAAATCTTCATCATCATTTTTTGCATAACCATATTTTGTAATCTTGCAAGTTTTACTCATTTGAAATATCATTACACTATCGCTTTGTTCAAAATGTTTTGAGAAATACTCATTTATTTGAGTTTGAATATTTATAAGATATTTCTCACTATTCTTAATTTCAAAAAGCGAGTATTGTAGTCGATAACCATATTTACTAAGATATTTTGAGAAACGGGTTCTTAGTTTATTGTTGCTGATATCATAAGAAACTAATAGCATGTTTTTTTTATTTTATTGTAAATATTGGATATTCTTTTATTGGTTTATTGTTCATAAAAGCTCGGTAAAAACTTTGGATATAAAGAAATATTTCTTCTTTTTCATTTAAAATTGATTCTGTAAGAAATTTCAAGTATGGCTTAGAATTTTTATAGGGAAGCAGGCATTTACCTTTGTAGCTTTGAAAATCCTCTGCTTTAATTTGTCCAAGATTGTGAGCTTTTCTTATTTGTTTATCAATAATGCATCTGAAAGGTTCAACCATATCGCAAACTAATGATTTTCGCTGGTAAAAAAACCTATGATAAAATCCACAATAAACATCAAAACCATAAAGATTTAACATTCCTTCAATATAGTTAAACAAAAGTGTGTAGCCAATATCCATAAGCACATTTGTTGAATCAATTTTTGCTCTTGGTTTTCGTCCAATCCAATTTAGTTGAGTAAAGAATTCTCCAAAAAATATCCTGCTTGCAACTCCTTCAACTCCCATTATTTCATGCAAGTTTTTTGCATCGAATAATTCTATTTCATTTAATTTTTCAAGGTTTACGATATTATCCTTACAACTTTGTGATTTGCTCCTAAGCGACTTAAGTAACAATGTTTGATTTTTAATTTTATTATCAACCAAATACCTGCCTATATTCCAGTCTTTGCTTTCATATTGTTTTTTTCTTAGCAAAACATTGCCTTCGGTTTTCACATTAAGGGCATTAATATATTTAAATGAAAAACTAAAAAACACTATCGAAAATCCAAATTTGATTGCTCTTTCAAGAAGTCCACTTGTAATTAGGAAAGGACCAACTATCCAAAGTGAAAAAATCCGGTAGCAGGTTTTTTGAAGTATTATTTTGTCTTCATCATTTTTTATAATAAGATTATCGTTTTTAAATGAAAGTTTTTCTTTGTTCTTTGTCATCACAAGAACAACATTTTTAAATAGAAAGTCAGGTTTACTTAACATAATTCAGCTTTATCACATAGGTTTGAATAAATACAGTTTTTACATTTCTCAGGATTTATCGTTATTTCTGAAAATTCTAAATCGTAATTGTTGATGTTTTCAATCAATTGTTCAAATTTTGAAAACATTTCAGGATTTTCTTCGGGCAATGGAATAGGGTAGTTTTTGTTTGCAGCCAGGTCGTGAATCCTGATTTTTTTAACTTTAAATCCCATTTCCAGCAAGCCAAAATATTGAGCATAAACCTGGAACACATAACCATCATAAATTTGCTTTATGCTTCGTTTTCGTTCGGTCAGTATTCCGGTTTTACAGTCGAAAACATCGAGTTTGCCATGTAGTTTATATTTTTCGCAATAAAGTTCGTAATCCATTAAAACATCAAGGCTTTTCGAATAGGTTTTACTGTCGATGCTTTCGTGGGCAGCTTTTCCGGCAAGCTGTGGTTTTTGTTGATAAGTGCTTTGCTTGTAAGTGCTGTATAACTGATGATAATAAATTGACCTTGGGCAGAATATAAAGTCATTCAAAAATGATATGGGGATGTAGGATTCCATTTGTTATTGCTTATTTTCCTTCAATTTTTTAGAAGCAAAGCTTTGTAATTGTTTTTTCCATTGTACTCTATCTAAGTTCCACATATCCCATTCTTTATCTGAAATGAATAAATCCAAATCACTATATTTATTAAACTTTTGTTTACCGTCTTTTATCCACTGCATAACATGCTCATACATTACTATCCCCTTTCGGGCAATATTATATGCTCCGTTAGCATCAGCATCTTTGGGCAAATTTGGATTTTCTTGTTTTTCAAACTTACGGGAATCAAAATGTTCACCTTCTTCATTCCTTACCGGAGAATGTAAGAAATTATCATCCTGCCCTTTTGTCGTATCCCCGGAATTCCTGATTTGTTGAATAATGTCTATTACAAAACGAAATGTTTCCCAGGCAGTATGTTCATTAACTTTAGACAATTCTTTTCCTGATCCGAGCTGTTTTTTTAAGGATATAGATTTATCGAAATCTATAAACAACTTATCTAACAGGTCTTTTACATCATAAGATTCAACGATATATTCGTTTTTATCTTTTCCTCTCCTTCCCCTGTATCGTTCCAGTGATTTTCCGTCTTTGCCTGACCATAACACCCTGATTTTTTTGGTGTTCTCATCAATATATTGAAAGAAATAATCTCCTTGTTTGTCCACACCGATTTCTAAAAAAGCATTTAGAATTTGCTTCTTTATATCTTCTTCTTTTCCTTTTTTCAGGTAGATGGTTTTTCGCCATCCTGTTACAGGGTCGGTCACAGAAGTATAGTTAGCACGGGTATAAAGCATAATGCCAAGTTGCTTCCTGTTTTCAATATCCTGATAGTTCTCAACGGTCGGTGTAAGTTGCAAGGCTTTAGCCACAGAGCCGATTTTTCCCATTTTAGCTTTCTTATCAACAAGATAGTTCAGCTTTTTTGCCAAGGCTAATTCAAATTTCTGATATACCTGTTGTTCAAATTTTTGACGGCTGCGTTTAAATCCTTTGTTCAAATTTTCCAATACGATAAAAGTTGGTTTAAATTTACCATCCTTGTCTTTCATTTTTTGAATGATTTCGTGAATGACCAATGAAATGTAGCCATCTTTCAGGTTTGAGATGTTGCCCTTTTGCTGCCAGTTTTCCTGCTTTTCTCTTCGCCTTTTAGCTGCTTTATTTATTTCCTGCAAATAGTCTTTCTCGTTGATAATATCAAAGTGATTTTGCTCTATAATCTTACCTTCGACATCTACTAGAGAATAGTAAATCAAATGCTTTTCGCCACGGTCAATGCCAAGAAACAGAATATCATCTTCTTGGATAAACATCTTGTTAACTTTTTCATTAATATTTACTCTTGATGGAGCCCTATAATTGATTTTTATTGGAATGTGAAAGAAATATTTATCTGTTGTAAATCGCTTATTTTTGATTATATCATGAGAAAAACGACTTTCAGTTTTACCATCAATTCTTCGTTTGATTGGTATATTGGCAGGATGTATTGCTTTGTCATTTTTTTGCAGATTGACTTTTTCTCTAAAAAACAGTTCCCCTCCACCATTTAGTTGAATAGTGCTGTTATCCTGAAAAATATGCTCCCAATATTTGGTTTGAAGATTAATATTGCTATTCTTGCTTTTTATTCCTTTTTTATCCGAAAAATCTTTACTGTAAATTTCAAAGAGATAGATTTTCTCATCTTCCACAAATTTCAAAACAGTATCCCATACAATTGGTTTAAAATAACATTCGTAACATTCTGTCAAAGCATTTTTAATTGATGCATCAAATTCTTTTTTATCAGAATATGTTTGCTCAGAAATACTTTTTAAACCCGGATATTTTTGAACATAATTATCTTTTATAAATTCTTGCAATTTTGTAACTGCATCATCGGGATTGGTCTGTCCAATAGTCCCGTATGATTCCCCATATTTACCAAGAAAACCTTTTCCCGCCAAGGTTTGAAATTTCAGGTTTCGCAATATCAATCTTCCTGCTTCAGTATTTTCAGTAATATAAACAGAGTTGTTTTCTTTTTCTGTATCAAATATATTTCTGTTACCACTACTAAGTATTCCTAAATAATACTTTCTTCTGTTTTTAAGTAATACAGCACTCTTGTTTTTCTCCTGTCCGTCACTCCAACCTCCAAGTAATATAGGATTTTCAAAATTTAGCTTCAACTTATTCTTTTTTGCATCATCTTGTGGCTTTTTTGAAAGGTAGTTTCTAACTAAATTGTACCATCTAAACCAATCCGTATCTTCTGCATACAATAGCTCGGTTAGCATATTGGTTAATTCTGCATTTACTGGAGTGCCTTTAATTTTGTTTTCTTTTACCAAAAAATACTTAACAATCCATAAGAGCGATTTTGCTGTATCTAACCAGTGCTTTATCTCCAGTATGTTTTCTTCTTTTTTATAGTCGATGATCTTCAGTATGCTTTCTGATTTACTGCAAAATTCTTTTGCCAAACCTTTCATATCCGCACATATCAGGTTAATAAGGTTGTGGCTTGGTGCCTTATTTTCATCAATTAATGATTCGTGATTTTCCAAAACAATATCTTTGAAAAAAGTTTGACTCCAGCCTTTATCTTGTTCCTGGTCTAATACTTTAAACAAGCCAGATAATTCAACAGCATCGTTTATTTTTAATTGCTCTTCACGTTTCTTGTTGTAAGAAGCTACTGATTTAAAGACTTCTTTTTTGTCTTTAGTCTTCAAGCCGGTTTCAATCAGTTCTTTTATACTATACCAGTTAGCTAAATATCTATTAGACACTATATCTACTGCTGCTTTTGACCAATAAATACCATCCCAATTTTCAGTTGATTTCAGAAACTGAATAAAGTCGTAAATAGTTGTTTTATTATTCGTTACAGTTGATTTTTTAAAATATTTTTTTCCTGCTATATTTATTAATTGAAGCATTTCCTCAAGGCTTAGAGGTTCGTTTGACTTTTCGTTAGCTTTTTGCTGTTCTTGTTTAGTATAGTACTTTAAAGCATCGAACAGAGCTTTTCTTTTACCGCTACCAATCTGTTTCCAAAGTATTTTAAATTGGTCAAGTTTTTTAAAATCCTTTTCTCTTTTTCGTGCTTGGTTATATAAGTTTATCAATAGGTTATAATGCCCAATAATTTTGTTATATTCATTAATCCCCATTTGTGCAAGACAGTCAGAAAATTTATCAATTTTAAACCAATTTTCACTGATTGCTTTTGCTTCGATTATTTTATTTGTCTCTCTATCTTTTATTTGCGTTTCTCGATTGTTGTTTTTGAGATATTGGAGTGCATTCTTATAATCATCTTCTCTGTTTTTAAACTTAATAACATTATCACAAAATTTAGGTAAATTTTCGTGAACTATTCGAGTAGCAACGGCTGTTGCTTTTTCATCTTTTAAATAATAGTTTTCCCTATTCTGATTGTAACCTGTAAAATAAGTAAAGAAACTGCTAAACACTTCCAGATAGCCTGTTTTCTTATTTTTTATTTTCCCTTTTTCAGTTACTTCTCTTTTATCGATAAACTCTTTTACATCTTTTTCAGACACAAGCGTTGCAATGTTATTTTCGATATATTTTAAAATTCCCTGCTGTGTCAGATATTTTACGCCAACATCTTCATCTTTCTTATTTTTTTTAAAGATTGGTTTCCCTTTTTCATCATTGCCTACACCATTCGCAAACTTGTTAGCTGCTATATCAAAAGTATTGCCTACTTTTTCCCGTAAAAACCTTTCTTTATCATCTAATTTTTTTACTTTACCTTTTTTGTACTCTTCAAAATACTCCGTGAAATCAATCTGTTTTGCTTCAGCAGAAGTCATACTTGTATTGATGATATTTTCGTGTATTTTATCCATAACAGGTTTTAAAGCATCATACGCTTTTTTAATTTCCCTGTCTTGTTCCAATATTTCAGCAAAAAAATTTGTTGCTTTTTCAGACAAGAGTCTTTCGCCATCTTTTCCTATAGGTTTTAATTCAAATCGCAAAGTTTTTGACAATGAATACTGATTTGTAAATTCAGATAATGTTTTCATATTATTTATTTTTAGTTGTACAATAAAAAATTCATTTTAAATTATTATAAAAAACTAATAATCAATCAACAAATTTAATAATGATTTTTCATATATCAAAACTTTTAAACGATACAGATGTAAAATATATAATAAAAATATTATTTGTCTTTTTGGTCGTCATACTTAAAACCCTTCCAGAGTTTGAAACTCAGGGTTGAATTGTTAATCAATTACAAAATGAATAAATCTAAACACACAAAATTATAATGATTTTAAAATCAAATATCCCGATTTAATACTACTTTTGCAAGCGAATAAAAGAAAGTCATGAAGCACATAAGAAATTTCTGTATAATAGCTCATATCGACCATGGCAAAAGCACTCTTGCCGACAGGTTGCTGGATTTTACAGAAACTATTCCAGAAAGAGACAAGCAAGAGCAGGTTCTTGACGATATGGATATTGAAAGAGAACGTGGTATCACCATAAAAAGTCATGCTATTCAAATGGAATATAAATATGAAGGAGAAAAATATAAACTTAATTTAATTGACACTCCCGGACATGTAGATTTTTCTTATGAAGTTTCACGCTCAATAGCTGCTTGTGAAGGTGCTTTATTAGTAGTTGATGCATCACAAGGCATACAAGCTCAAACTATTTCTAATTTATATTTAGCCTTAGAAAACGACCTCGAGATTATTCCCATTCTAAATAAAATGGATTTGGAAAATGCAATGCCCGATGATGTGAAAGACCAAATTGTGGATTTGGTCGGATGTGAATATGATGATATTATTGAAGCAAGCGGTAAAACAGGTTTTGGGATACAAAAAATATTAGAAACAATTATAAAAACAATTCCTTGCCCTGAAGGTAATCCCGAAGCTCCCCTGCAAGCATTAATTTTCGATTCTATATTTAATTCATACAGAGGAATTATAGCTTATATCAGGATAATGAATGGAAAAATCCAAAAAGGAGATTTCGTAAAATTTATCGCAACAGACAAAGAATATCATGCTGATGAAATTGGTGTTTTAAAATTTGGTAAAGAAGAACATAAAAATCTGCAAGCCGGCGATGTCGGATATATTATTTCTGGAATTAAAACATCAAAAGAAGTAAAAGTCGGAGATACTATCACTCATGTTAAGAATCCTTGCGATAAAATTATTGAAGGCTTTGAAGACGTCAAACCAATGGTTTTTGCAGGCATCTATCCTGTTAATGCTGATGATTATGAAGAGCTTCGTACTTCTATGGATAAATTACAATTGAACGATGCTTCGCTTACATTTATCCCTGAATCTTCTGCTGCATTAGGCTTTGGATTCAGATGCGGTTTTCTCGGACTGCTTCACATGGAAATCGTTCAGGAGCGTCTCGACAGGGAGTTTGATATGGATGTAATAACAACAGTTCCTAACGTTTCTTTCAAAGCTTACACCACAAAAAATGAATTAATTGAAGTTCACAATCCATCAGGATTGCCCAACCCATCACAATTGGAACACATTGAAGAGCCTTATATTTTAGCTCAAATAATTTCAAAATCCGAATATACCGGCTCAATTATTAAACTGTGTATTGACAAAAGAGGGACGATAAAAAATCAGGTCTATTTGACAAGCGACCGTGTTGAACTTTCATTTGAGTTGCCTTTAAGCGAAATTGTTTTTGATTTTTATGATAAACTAAAAAGTATTTCAAAGGGCTATGCATCTTTTGATTATTATCAAACAGGATATAAATTAGCTAATCTTGTTAGGCTTGATATTTTGCTTAACGGCGAAATGGTTGATGCACTTTCAACACTTATTCACAGAGACAATTCTTATCAATTTGGAAGAAAAATTTGTGTAAAGCTTAAAGAACTTATCCCCCGCCAGCAATTTGACATTGCAATTCAGGCAGCCATCGGCTCAAAAATCATTTCAAGGGAAACTGTTAAAGCACTTCGTAAAGATGTTACCGCAAAATGCTATGGAGGCGATATTACACGTAAACGTAAACTTCTTGAAAAACAGAAAAAAGGTAAAAAACGAATGCGTCAGGTAGGCAATGTTGAAGTACCTCAAACTGCTTTTCTCGCTGTTTTGAAATTGGATTAATTAAAATAACCTTTTCTTTTCACTTACAAATTTCTGCTAAATAATAAAAAAGAGAATTATTATATTCGTTTTTTTTGCAGAAAATAACAAATTACAAGCATCAAATAACAAATAAATAACAAACAACAATGCACAAAAATCCAAACATTACAGCTTATACATAGTCGTTTTTTATAAAGGCAAGTTTTTTTATTCTTGGCAACATGTTTAGAATTTATATTTTTTCTGAAGATTGGTTCCGATAACTATCGGAATTATTTGTTATTTGTGTTTTGTCTTTTGTGTTTTATCTTTTTAGGTTTGCTGGATTAGGTAAATCAATAAAATTATTTACTTTTGAAAAAATAATGGCAGATTTATTAAAATATCCACCAAAGATTTTGATTGCTTTCGGAGAAGCAATATCAAGAAATGTTAAAATTCATGAATGGCTATTTAAAAATGGTTATCCTGAATTGGGAGCTTTAGCATCTTCACTGCAAGCCGATGAAAAAGGTTTTGATTGGTTGATGAAAAACGGATACCCTCAATTTGCAGCATTCTGTAATGCTATTGATGAAGACAAAATTGCTTACGATTGGTTGATTAATAATAAATTTAATCTTTTAATAATTCTTCACGATGCTGCTTATGAAAGACTTGAGGCAATAAAATGGTTAAAAGACAAAAATCTGGAAATATTTATCGTTATAGCAGCAAAAATCAGAGAGCTAAAAGCAAATCAACATAGAGATTACGAAGATTATCACAAGATACATTTTAAATAAACTATCCACATTTAGAGTAACCACAGTTTTTACAAATCAGGCAACCTTCTTTGTATAACAATCCATCTTCGTCGCCACATTCAGGGCATTTTTTTTCGGGAACTTCAGTTCCATCGGGAATAAATTTTTTCAATGCTCGCACAATGCCAACTTTCCAAGTGTTAATAGTATCGTCAAACAAATCAAGATTTGAAACAAGTTCAACAGCAAAAGGCAGTGGCATACCATGTCGCAGAATTCCAGAAATCAATTTAGCATAATTCCAATATTCTTTTTTGAAAGAACGAGATAATGCTTCGATGGTAACTTTATATCCGTCTTTATCTTTAAATTGAAAATCATATCTTGCTCTTTGATTTTTTTCTTTTTGGCGAATTATCCAGCCATTTGTAACCCAAGTTGGCATGTAAAAACCATCAGCTTTACCTGAAAATATTTCGTAAGGTTTATTATTTAGCAAACCAACAACAGCAATCCATTTTTCATAATCGTTTTGAAAACGAACAATTTCAGCTTCAAGAACTTTGGGTCTTGGTGGAGCGTTGGTATCTTTGAATTCATTGGATTTATCATCTTTTTTATCGTCATTGATCAAAACCCCAGACCTTGAGCCTTCTCTGTAAATTGTCATTCCTTTACATCCACACTCCCAAGCAGTTTTATAAATTTCGCCAATCTTTTCTTCAGAAGTTTCTTTGGGAACATTAACAGTAACACTAATAGAATGGTCAACCCATTTTTGAATTGCTCCCTGCATTTTCACTTTGTTTACCCAGTTAATTTCGTTTGCTGTTGCTTTATAGTATGGCGATTTTTTTATTATTTCCTGAAATTCATCATCATTCAACTCAGCTACTTCATCAGGATTGTATCCATTTACTTTAAGCCAGGTAACAAAATTATGATGCAACACTTTATATTCTTCCCATGAATCGCCAACAGCATCGGTAAAATCAATTTTTACTTTTTGGTCGTTAGGATTAACCTTTCGTCTTCTTTTATAAGAAACCATAAATGCCGGTTCGATTCCGGATGTTGTTTGAGTGCAAATGCTAACGCTGCCTGTTGGTGCTATCGTAAGGAGAGCTATATTTCTGCGACCGTATTTTTCCATTCTTTCGTGCAGTTTTGGAGCAGCTTCTTTAATGCGTAAAATAAATGGATTGTTTTCTTCTTTTTTAGAATCATAAATCGGGAAAGAACCTCTTTGTTTTGCTAATTCAACTGATGAACGATATGATTCAATAGCAAGTTGTTTATGAACTTCAACAGAGAAATTTGTAGCTTTTTCTGTTCCATATCTACTTCCTAAAGCAGCAATCATATCTCCTTCTGCAGTTATTCCAATTCCTGTTCTTCTTCCTTGAATACTTTTATTTTTTATGTTTTCCCAGAGATTTCTTTCGATTCTTTTTGTTTCATTACCTTCGGGGTCTGCATTAATTTTATCTAAGATTTTATCAATTTTTTCTATTTCAAGGTCTATAATATCATCCATAATACGTTGAGCATAATGGACATGTTTTGTAAAAAGTTCGGAATTGAAAATTGCATTTTTAGTAAAAGGATTTTCTACATAACTAAATAAATTCAAAGCAAGCAATCTGCAACTGTCATAGGGACATAATGGAATTTCACCACAGGGATTTGTTGAAATGGTTCTAAATCCAAGGTCTGCATAGGAATCAGCTACGGATTCATTGATAATAGTATCCCAGAAAAGAATTCCCGGCTCTGCTGATTTCCACGCATTATAAATTATTTTTTCCCACAATTTTTTCGCATCAATTTCTTGTGTTTTTATTGGATTATCGGAAACAATGGGATATTGCTGAACATATTTTTTGTTTTCAACAACGGCTTTCATAAAATCGTCGTCAATTTTCACAGAAATATTTGCTCCTGTAACTTTTCCTTCTTCTACTTTTGCATTAATAAAATTCTCGGAATCGGGATGTTTTACCGAAATGCTTAACATTAATGCACCTCTTCTACCATCCTGAGCAACTTCTCGTGTTGAGTTAGAATATCTTTCCATAAAAGGAACAATTCCGGTAGAAGTTAATGCACTGTTTTTAACAGGACTTCCCGAAGGACGAATATGTGAAAGGTCATGTCCAACACCACCTCTGCGTTTCATTAATTGAACTTGTTCCTGATCCACTTTTAGGATGCCACCATAAGAATCGGAATATTTATCATCTCCAATTACAAAGCAATTTGATAATGATGAAATTTGAAAATCATTACCGATACCTGCCATAGGACTTCCTTGCGGAACTATGTATTTGAATTTCTTAAATAATTGATAGATTTCTTCAAAATCCATAGGGTCAACATATTTTTTTTCAATACGTAAAATTTCGCCAGCAAGTCGTTTGTGCATATCATCAGGAGTTAGCTCAAACAATTTTCCAGCACTATTTTTTAGTGCATATTTATTAATCCATACATTTGCAGCCAGACTGTCGCCATTGAAATATTCTGTTGTTTTTTCCAATACTTCATCATATGAATAACTGACCAGATTTTTATTTTGGGCTTTAGATTTTTTTTCGATAATAGATTTCGGTTTAGGAATTTCTTTTCCTGTTTGTAATTCTAATGGACTTGGTTTGGGCTTTATTCTTTTTTCTAAAAGTACATTATAAGAAGTAGATATTTTTTCAATATTGCCCTTACTCTTTATTGTTGCGCCTTCTTCAACTTTATTATCAATATTGGCAAAAATATCTATATCCATTCCTAATGATAGGTTTTAAAAAAGTTAATACTAAAAAAAGATTAATATGTTGTTTTTGAATTTTCTATAAAAAAATTCGGAGTAAATTTTCCAGTAGCCAAAGTATGAATTGCAAGCTCTTTTTCCAACTCATTTTTATTAACAATTCTGTTAATTTATTAACTATTGTTCTAACTACTTAACATTAAACAAATAAGAGAAAGTTAAATATTTAAAATGGATAAAATGATTTTTTTATGATAAATATTTTCTGCAAATCTAAGATTATTTAAGATGATTTATTAATAATTTATTGATGATTATATTTTGATTTATTTTAAAGTATTATATTTGTCATTATGGAAAGGTGGAGGCGATAAACTAGACTAAAGGATTTGTGTGGGAACGGGGATACTATAAATCTTTAAAAATGAATTATTTATTTTTGTTAATTTTGAATGCAGTATTTTTTGGTTCATGTAATGATTACGAAACCAAAATAATAGACTATGTTTCTATTGATAGTACTATGGTGTCTAATAGAGTTGGTATAGGTAGTTCTGAGACAGATTTGCGTATTGTTTTTGGAAAGCCAGACTCAGTCGTGAAATATTTTGACCCAATAATAGATGAAATTCCCTCGTATTATTATTATTACGGAAAAACATATTTTGTATTAATTTCAAATAAAGTCGAAAGTTTTAAAATTACTGATAATAGATTTGAACTTTTAGATTTGCATGTAGGAGATTCTGTGAAAAAGTTAGCTGAAAAATATCCTGCATCATATTCTGAGAAGTTCAAAACAGATAAAAATAGTAATTTCTTTCTTGTCATGATTGGAATAATTACAAATTTGGGAGTAAAGAGTGATAATTTTTTTATAATTTTTAAGATTAATTCTGAGCAGATATTATCAATAGAATATTGGGAGAATCCTTAGTTGATTAATTATTGAAGGCTAGTTTTGGTCGTGTACCACTCCCAAACAAATCCTTTCATGTAGTAAAAAATCAAGATTGTATATATTACCTTTCTTTAAATTACTAAGATTAAATTACACATGCAAAAAACTCTTTTTGGCACTCATCGGAACGAAAGCACTATCATAAGATAATAGTTGTTATCGTTCATGTCTTTTAAACTCTTTTAAAAATTTGAAAAAGTCATCAGGATTAACATCACCTTTCAAAATACCATCCAAATATTTTTCCGAATTGTTCTCAAATTTTCGAGAATTATAGGGTGATTCTTTTGCTATAATTATGAAGTTATAATCTGAAAGATACCTTCGTCGTAATTCCATATTTAAATCATTTTTTACTTTTCCTTTTACCACTGTTGCCCCATCATCATATTCATCTCTGTTAATAAGCTTTTTCCAGCCAATGCGGTTTTTATACAATCCATATTCTTCATTAATTGTTCCGTAACTTTCAATATGTTCTTTAATGTCATCTTTTGTGAAATGATATAATCCTGTTTGTTTTTCTGCTTCAATTTCAACATAAACAAAGTCTTTGTAGTAAGCATTATCACGATTAACTGCAATTCTTTTAATTTTTAGTTCATCATGATTCATTAAAGCTTTTTTCCTCCCTATTTTTTTAAATTTTATAATACTTGAATTATAATATCCTCTAATCCACCATATGGGGTCTGATGATGCCTCGTTTGTTGCGGGTTGAAATAATAAGGGTTTTTGCAAAAGAATTTCAAGTCTATTTGTAGCCTCTTTAGCATTATTAAACCAAGTTATATATCTCACCCCTGGAAATGCTTCAGCCATCCTATGTGTAAAGAGCGATGTTGAAGTTTCTGAAACAAGTTTTAAATCTGGTTCATCCTGTATGTTCTTTTCCCTTCTAGGATTCTTAATTTTAAAAATAATATTATTTATTAGATTAATTAAGGGGGTAAATATTAATATTAAATAAAGAAGCAAGAAAACACCAATAAGCCAAATCCTTATGGATAATTCATTGTTAAAGTGAATGAAAATATTTTCAAAAGATACACTTAAAGATAATTTATAAAATAGTGCTTTAAAAAAAGCAATTAGTGAAGTAATTATTAAACTGCCAATTGTAATAATAACTGTAGCAATAACTTTACTCCATACCGGATCTTTCCAGTTTTCCTTAATAGCTAATACTATTTTCTTCATTTATTAATATTACCAAGTAAAAACATTATAAATCATTTTTAATAATTCAAAGATAATCATTATATCCTAATAGTTATTATATAGAAACTTAATTTTATTGATACCCTTTCAAGTCATTTCTTTTTCTTTTGTATTATACAACGTTTCATATCCCATTTTTTTACTTTTGCCCCTGCTGGTGAACGAATCCATTCGTGTACCCTGCTTCCCGTTCCCTCACAATTACATCGTGCTTTATAAATAGAACAATTATAAATACAGGCTAAATATTATTTTGATTTAATTAAAGTATTATATTTGTCATTATGGAAACTCAACGTCAACTAAAAGTATCAAGATTATTGCAAAAAGACCTTGGAGAAATTTTTCAACAAGAAGGGAAGAATTTCAAAAATGCTTTAATTACTGTAACAAAGGTTAATATTTCAAAAGATTTAAAAGTTGGAAAAGTCTATTTAAGTTTGTTTGCAACAGAAAACAAAGAGGAATTATTAAAAAAAATAATAAGCCGCAGTAAAGAAATTCGTCATCTGTTAGCGATGCGAGTAAAAAATCAACTTAAAAGTGTTCCGAATTTGTATTTTAATTTAGATGATTCACTCGATTATATAGAAAATATTGACAATCTTTTAAAAAAATAAAAAAATTGGATTTCCCTTTTTACATAGCAAAACGATATTTATTCTCAAAAAAAACCCATAATATTATAAACATAATTTCAGGGATTTCGGTTTTAGGAACAGCAGTTGGAACAATGGCTTTAGTAATTGTTTTGTCAGTTTTTAATGGTTTCGAAGATTTGGTAACATCTCTGTTAAATTCTTTTAATTCTGATTTTTCAATTACAGTTGTTGAAGGTAAAACTTTTGATTCAAAAGAATTTCCAAGCGAAGCAGTAAAAAAAATTCCGGGCATTGCTTATTACACAGAAGTTATTGAAGAAAGTGCGTTGATAAAATATCAATCAAAACAATACATTGCAACAATCAAAGGCGTTAGCAGCGATTATAAAAAAATGAGCGGTTTAGATACCATGATAATTGATGGAGAATTTGTTTTAGAAAACGGAAAACAAAATTTTGCTGTTTTAGGTTCGGGAGTGGCTTATTATTTAGGAGCAAATATCAAGGATTATTATAATCCTATTTCGGTTTACGTTCCTAAACGAAGTAAAACATTTTCATATAATCCTACTGAAGTATTTAACTCAAAAGCAATATTTCCTTCCGGTGTTTTTGCTATTCAGCAAGAATTCGACATAAAATATGCAATAGTTCCTCTTAGATTTGCCCGAGAATTGCTGGATTATAAAGACGAAGTTACTTCCATTGAAATCGGCCTAAGCCAAAATTCAGATAAAGATAAGATTCAAAAAAATATTCAAAATATAATTGGCAGCAATTATTCTGTTAAGAATCGTTTTCAGCAGCAAGAATTTATTTATAAAATTATGAAATCCGAAAAATGGGCAATTTTTCTGATTCTTACATTTATTTTATTGATAGCCATTTTTAATGTAATTGGTTCTTTAACAATGCTAATTTTGGATAAAAGAAAAGATATTTCTGTTTTGTGGAGCATGGGAGCTAATGACAAATTAATTAAAAGGATTTTTCTAAACGAGGGTATTATGATTTCACTTACCGGAGCTTTAGGAGGGCTAATTTTAGGTGGAATAATTTGCTGGCTCCAGCAAACTTTTGATATTATAACTATTTCCTCAGCGGATTCCTTTGTTTTTGAATCTTATCCTGTTAAAATGCAAATATTAGATTTTCTCTTTATTTTTCTCACGGTGTTTTTTATAGGATTTATTGCATCTTGGTTTCCGGTTAGGCAAATCTCACGAAAATATATTGTGCCGGAACGAAAATCTTAGAAATAAAACTGCATTATTTTCTCATAGAATTTTTATATGATAGAAGCTATCTTTGGTTAATTCTTATTCTCTTTTTTTGTTATTTGTTCAGTTTTATTATCATAATTAATCCAGTATTTTCCTTTTGACAGATTTGTAACATCCACATATTTATTGCGTCCCTTCTTAATAAAATTGCCTTCCAAATCATAAATTTCATATTCTGTTTCATCAGTAAAAGCAATCTCATTATGAATTTTATGTTCTTTAATAAATACTTCAGGTTTTGTTGGGTCTCGGTATTTTGCTTTTTTGGAATAAACAATTTCTCCTCGTTTATTTAATTTTTTTATTCTAAACATATTTATACCATAATTCGGGTAAATATCATAAGAATAAAGATTTGATTTTGTAGTATCAATCACATCAATTTCTCCAATTGTATTCCATTTATTCCATCTGAACTGTTGAACTTCAAAAGGCTGAACTCCAGGCTCCCCTTTAATCCTAAAATTTAATTTTCCTTTTTTAACTTTAACAGAAGAAAATTTAAAATTTTCGGGATAACTTAAATCATCGGTATTAATAATTTTAGGAGAACAATTTTTTTTATGTCGGATTTTAACTACAACTTTATCGCCAATTTCCAGATTTAATAATGATAAATCTATCTCGAAGGAATTGGAATTTATTTCGTCTTTTGTTGCTGAATTATTTACCAATACTTCCTGAACACAAAATCCGCCGTCACTACATAAAGGATTTAAAACATACAAATTATACCCGAAATAGCTACCTCGCAATGTAATTACTTTAGTTTGTGAATTTGCTGTTGCAAAAGTTATTAGTAATAATAAAAGAATATAATGTTTCTTCATGATGCTAAATATTTAATATTTTTTGAATAATTCAAAAAAATTCGTTTTCCGCTTTGTTTTATATTTTAACAATTTTTTTAATAATAATGCCGTCTTCTGTGTATATCTTTATAAAATAAACTCCCTTTTTACAATAATTAAAATCAACTTCAAAACTATTAAATTTTGTTTTAGTAAATAATATATTTTGAATAAAACCTGAAGAATTTATTAATTCAACTTTATTTATTTTATGATTATTTGCTTCAATATAAAGAATATCATTAACAGGATTTGGTGAAATTTTCACGTTACTAACAATTGGTTTTTCTCTTACCGACATGATAACGTTATCATTAGCCGAAACTATCCACCTGTCAGGGTCAAAGAAAATTGAATCTACTTTAAATCCTGGATTGATTAGAAAACTTTGTCCTGAAAATGTATTATTAAAAACAATATTAGTATCCTTGTTCATTCCTTTGAATTTAAGCGGAACCGGCATTTCAAAAAAACTTACGGAGCTATGGGATTGTGATTGATTAATAATAATTTCCATTTCGTTATTCGGCATATAATTACATTGAATTGTATAAGTCGGATAGCCTTCCCCATAGAACCAATCGTCAAAAAATTCTGTAAGATTTTTTCCGCTTGAAGTTTCAAAATGAGTTTTTAAATCATTAGTTTCGGCATAAGCAAAAGCGAGCAAAGGGTCGTTCAAGTAGTTTCTAATTCCATTATAAAAAGCTGAATCACCGATAGTCCATCTAATCATGTGTAAAACCATTGCTGCTTTGCTGTATGAAAGGCGACTATCGAAAACTCTTGATACCGAAGTTGTATCATAGACATAAACTGAGCCTCCGGGCAAACTTGTAATATGAGCTATTTTATTGTTTTTCCAAATTTCCCAATATCCAAAAGTGCTGTCCAAATGTTCATAAGCAAGACCTGAAAGATATGTTGCAAATGCTTCGTTCAACCAGATGTCGTGCCAGCTTTTACATGAAATCATATCGCCAAACCACTGATGGGCAAGTTCGTGAGCCATTATATCAAAACTAAAATTTCCCATAAAACTCATCGTTTGATGTTCCATTCCTCCACCCCATCCAAATTGTGCATGACCATATTTTTCATCAATAAAAGGATATGGAATGAAAAGATTATTATAAAGCTGCATTACAGGGATAATGTTTGGAGTTTGAGATTGAACTATTGAAAGATTTTCAGGAAAAATATAATTTAATATTTCCAGCGAATCATTTCCCATTGGAACATAATCCGAATAATAAGCATAATTGGTTACTGCTATTGCAATTAAATAAGCAGCTATGGGATAACGATGTTTCCAATGAAATACTTTGTTAGCTCCAAGCTGAACTTCGCTTATCAATAAACCATTACTTGCAACCCTGTTTCCCAAAGGTGCTGTTACAAAAACATCAATAGAATCAATTTTGTCTGAAAGGTCATTTTTGCAGGGCCACCATTGCTTAGTTCCATAAGGTTCCGATAGTGTCCATATAATAGGAGTTCCGCTATGAACATCTTTGATAAATGATCCAAAACCACTTCCTTGTGATGGAACTCCTTTATAATAAACAGTAAGGGAATCAAAAGAATTTAATGCTAAACTTACTCCTAAATTTATTGTTAAAATATCATTAGTATCTTGAGAAAAATTAATATTTGAATTATGAAATCTAACAGAATCAACAGTCATTTGAAAAGCCAATTCAAATTGTATTTGGTTAATATTTGACTGCGTTGAAATAAAATATGAAGTTACTGAACCCTTGATATATAAAACCGATGGGTCAATAAACCATTCAAATCTATGATATTTCAGGTCGTATTCCTTACCAATATTTGTTTTAGTTCCCTTTATTTTTTTTGAATTGTTTCTTTGGTCTGCTTTTGAAATTTTTTCTATATAATTTTTATCCGGTGGAGATATTTGTGAAAAAGCATTTTGAAAAAATAAGGAAAGGGAGAAAATTATAAGTAAAATAATTGCTTTATTGCTCATTTAAAAAAAATTAAAATAATTTGATACAAAAATATTTATTGCAAAAATACCTAATTTTTAAGACTTGATTTTAATAAGACTTTTTTACCCTTAAAAAATTATATTTTTCTATTCTAAAATAAATTTTTTATATTTGTTACCTATTTATGATATTAAACAATTTCATTATTAATATTTATACATAAAAATCATGGCAGAACAAATCAATTATAAGTTTGGTTTACTTTATTTCTATTGGTTAATGGCTGGTGCAGATGGAAAAAGAAGCACTAATAATGATGACCCTGAATGGATAATGATGCAAAAGATGAAAAAATTTGAAGAAATAACTGATAAAGAACTTGATGATTTTCTTCATAGAGATTTGGGGAAAGAAGAAGACCAAATTGAAAAAATATTGTTTGCTTTAGTTATCACTCATCACAGGGACAGAGTCAGAGCATTAGCATGGATGGATATTATTATGTTTGCTGATGGATATTTACACGATAATGAAGAGTATCTTTATAATAAAGTAAGAAATAAATTTGAAATTGATGAATTTGAAATTAAAAGAATGAAACAATATTTGATTGATGCAACTTCAGATTTATAAAAAAAGGTTTTACTGTTATTTTAGTGGAAGTGAAAATATTTTAATATTCAATAAATTCCAAATAGCAAAAAACAAATAGCAAATAAAACCCAAATTCCAATGTTTAAAAAACTCAAACAACAAAAATGCTAAATTAACACAATAACTTAATATTTATTATTTTAAAGTGTTTTGGTTTCATTCTTAATATTTACATATCGGTTTTTAAATATGTAAACAGTTTTGGAAATTGTCCCGATACTTATCGGGATGATAAATTGAAAATTATTTGTATTTTGTGATTTGTATTTTGTGATTTTCACTAAATTCGCAGTAGTATATAAAAAACTTTTATTAGCAGCTCTTCTTCCCTACTTAATCCTTTATTTTATTACAGAAATCTTCTTAGTAACTAATTGATTTTTTGTTAAAACTCTCACAAAATAAATCCCTGCTGAATAATCAGAAAGATTTATTTCCAAGTTTAAATTTGATAAATTCTTTTTAGAAACATAATAAATTTCTTTACCAAAAACATCAAGAATTGTAATTGAAATATCATCATTATCAAACAAAACTATATTAAGGTTCATTGTTTCACTAACAGGATTTGGAAAAATAGATATGTCTTTTACTATATCAGATTTACTAATTACGTACGGGATACATCCATTTGAAGATTTTATTGATGACCTGAATCCGTTTAGTGTTGCATACATTCTTGCTTTTTGTCCTTTAGTAAAAATGTTCATACATTCATCGTCTGTATAATCCATATAATTCATAAACATATCACTTGTATTTCCACAGGAAGGCTCAGGATAAGTAGGACAATAATAGTTTTCGTCATCCTGATTAGGAGTATCGTCAACCTCATCGGTATCAGTGCAACTACTTATGTTGCCACCCCAAACATGATACAAATTAAACCAATGACCAACTTCATGAGTACAACTTCTACCTTTATTATAAACAGGCATAAGATTACCTGTTCTACCAAAAGCATTGTAAAGAACAACAACTCCATCAGTGTTAGCCGAACTACCGGGAAACTGTGTATAACCAAGCAATCCTCCATCAAGATTACAAACCCAAATGTTTAGGTAACTATTCCTGTCCCAAATATCATGACCACCTGTTAAAGAATCTTTAACATCATCGGCACCATAAGAAAATGAAGGCTTTGTAGTAAATGTTCTTGTAATGCCGTTAGTCCATTGACCGTTGGGAGTTCTCGCTGCTAAACGGAATTCTAATTCACAATTGGCAGCAACGCTTTGAAAAATTGAAGGTGTATTGAAAGCATCTGCATTTAGTCTTTGAAAATCTTCGTTTAAAACTTCAATTTGTGATTTAATTTGGGCATATGAAATATTTTGTGCTGTTGTTTGATAAACAACATGTACAACAACAGGAACAATGATAATTGTTTTTGTTGAATTAATTTTATCTTTATTTTCCTTTATCCATTTCTGAGTTTCTTTTTCAATTTTTTGTCTCCTTGCTTCGAGAGTTGTATCAGATTTTTTTTGCAACTCAAGATACTCCATTGTCCCGCATCTTTTTATTCTTTGATGCTCCTGAGCAAAAGAAAACTGATAAAAGAAAATTGGTAAAAGAATAAATAGAAAAAGTTTTTTCATAAATCAAAAGTAATTATTTTTTCTTTTATTTTATAATCAGAATTTTTCTGACATAAGCATTTTTGTTGCTAATTAAAGAAATATAATAAGTTCCTGCTGCTTGCATAGAAACATCAATTTTAATTTTTTTATTTATCGATTCGTCAATTTCTATTGATTTAATCAAGCTTCCAAGAGAATTAAAAATATTTATTTTATAAAATTCTTCGGAGTTTGAAAATTTTAAATTTACAAAATCTGTTACCGGATTAGGATAAATTACAAATTTTGATTCTTCATTAATTTCCGGCACTCCTGTTGACGTGGCACATTGCAAAGCTGCTAAAGCATTAATTCTTCCTGCTCCCATTTTTCCGGCATATTGAAGAGCGTTTTTAGAATTAATTTCGTCAGCAGACCATAATACACAATTTTTAACATCAACAGCCGACATACTTGGATTAGCAGATAAAATTAAACCACACAAACCTGCAACTATTGGACACGACATTGAAGTTCCCTGCATAATATCATATTTTTGTCCTGACAAAACAGGAATAACACCAGCAGCATAAGCATCGCAATAAGTAGTGCTTAAAATTGAAATCTTACTTGAAGAAGACTCACTAGGATAATATCCTCCGGGAGCAGAAATATCCAACCATGTTCCATACTGAGAAAAAGATGACCTTTTATCGTCAAAGTTTGTAGAACCTACAGCAATAACATTATTATATCCAGCCGGATAAAGTTTCGGATTTCCCGAATTACCGTCATTTCCTGCCGAAGCAACCACAACCACTCCTGCATTTGCCAAAGCATTAAAATAGTTCTGACTTGATTGAGAATATTGCGTACTGCCTAAGGACAAACTAACAACATTAGCTCCTTGACCCACAGCCCACTGAACTCCTGCCATGCTGTGTGTTGTATATTCTCCGGTAGTATTATTTTTTGCTGCTTTAACAGCTATTATGCTCACATTATAGCCAATAGATGCAATACCAACGTTATTGTTAGTTTTTGCTCCAACCAAACCGGCACAATGAGTTCCATGAGACCAAAGATATTTTTGAAAATTTGTGCCGCCAATTGGAGGTCCGGGATTATTATCACCGTCAGCAACATCATATTTTGCAACTACTTTATCTGCTATTTCAGGATGTGATAACCAGATAGCATTATCAACAACTGCAACTTTTATGTCGGGAGAACCTGTTGAAATATTCCAGGCTAATGTTGCTTTTATTTTGTCAAGATGCCAGTTCCAATTATACCCGTAAGAAAGAGTTGAATATAATGGGTCGTTTGGAACAATGACTATTTTATCTAATGGAACTTTCTCAGCATATTCTATAATATCAATGCTTTTCAGTTTCTCAATTATTAATTCAACATTATCGAAATCGTTAAAATCAAGCAAATATGTTCTTAATAATATTGGGTCATCATTTATGTCAAAAGGTCTTGCAAGTTTTGTAATTTGATAATCTTTTCTAATCTCATCTAAAAATTTAGCATCTTCATCAAGATTTACGTTTTGGTTTTCATCAACCGAAAGCCATGCTACATTATCTTTTAATTTGAAATATATTTTCCCATCCTGACAATTTTTATAAATTGTCTGAGAGAAAGCTGTTATAGCTGATACTGTTAAAAGTATAATAAATATTATTGTTTTCTTCATTAAATTATTAGTTTTTTGTGCGTTGCAAATGTACATATAATTGCATGATTTGGATGAAAAAATTTTGGGCTAAATTTTATTTTGATGTGCTGAAAAGATTTTTAGGGACAACGCCCCGATATATAATAGCACAGGGTGAAGTGAAACCAAACCCTGTGGTATGAAATAAATATTTGAAAAAAGCTCTGAAAGAGCGATACAAATTCCATAAGATACATTGTTAATCCAAACGTAGCGTTCATCATATTCTATGTTATATTCTTTAAAAATATTTCGTAATTCATCTTTGTTGGATTTGCTTGCCGTATCATATCTGACGGGCTTTCAGCCCTAACATAAATTATTGTTGTATTTCACAGGGCTACGTTATACTTCGCCCTGTGCTTTTACATTCCATCCTTGCAGGATTACTGTTTTAAATTAATATAAAGATAAAATTTTGTCTAAAATATACGAAAAAATCAAGCGATTATTAAATAAAAACGTAAATTTGTTTCAATCAAATATTAATCCAATACATGAAAAAAATAATCCTTTTTAACATAATAATTTTCATGTCAATCATTTCGGTTTTCGGGCAGGATGATTTAAATAAAAAAGCATTTGACAAAAAAACAGGCGATTCAATCCTTGTTGGATATTGTAATCGTGAAGGAATAGAAACAGAAACATTTGGTGAATTTTTCCAAAACGAATATTCTGTTTATGAACCCTATCTTGATTTTCTTCAGGGAAATATTGAAAAATTTGAGGAGATTTCAATAACAATAGTTTTAGGAACATGGTGTAAAGACAGCAAAGAACAAGTTCCGAGATTTTTAAAAATCCTTGATAGTTTGGGATTTAAAAATGAAAAAATTACAATAATCTGTGTTGACAGAAATAAAAAAGCCGGCGATGTTTCAATTGAAAACTTATATATTGAACTTGTTCCTACTTTTATCTTTTATAAAAACAATCAGCAGCTTGGTAGAATAATTGAAACGCCAATGGAATCACTTGAAAATGATATTGGCGAAATTATTTCTGACGAAAACAAATAATCTTATTTAATGACTGAAAACAACAAACATAAAAAATCTGCACTGCAAGTAAAAAAGGGTGTTGAACAACCTTCTACAATTAATGTTAAAGCCGTTAAAGAATTCATGCATAAAAAACATGACATTTTGCCTGTAGAAAAATACATTGATGGGATTCTATCAAATAATCGTACGATTTTAAGCCAGGCAATAACATTGATAGAAAGCTCTCTTCCAAAGCATCAGGAAATAGCCCAACAAATCATAAAAAAATGTTTGCCGCACTCAGGGAATTCAATCCGTGTAGGAGTTACCGGAGTTCCGGGTGTTGGTAAAAGTATGTTTATCGAAGCACTCGGAAAACATATTACAAATTTTAACAGAAAGTTGGCAGTTCTGGCAATTGACCCCAGCAGCGAAAGAAGCAAAGGAAGTATTCTCGGCGACAAAACAAGAATGGAAGAACTTTCTGTTGACGAAAATGCTTTTATCCGCCCTTCTCCTTCGGCAGGCTCGCTTGGCGGTGTTGCACGAAAAACAAGAGAAATAATTATCATTTGCGAAGCTGCCGGATTTGACACAATTTTTATTGAAACTGTTGGCGTTGGACAATCTGAAACTGCCGTTCATTCTATGGTTGACTTTTTTCTCCTGCTTATGCTTGCCGGAGCCGGCGATGAACTTCAGGGAATAAAACGTGGAATCATAGAAATAAGTGATGCTATTTTTATTAATAAAGCTGATGGCGATAATATTGAAAAAGCTCATTTTGCTAAAAATGAATTTCAAAACGCATTGCATCTTTTCCCTCCTGCCGAATCAAAATGGACAGCAGTAACAGATATTTGCTCATCATTAACCAAAAATGGAATTTACAGAATTTGGGAAACAATTTTGAAATATGAAACATTTACAAAACAAAACGGATATTTTTTTAAAAAACGGAAGAAACAAGAAAATTACAGAATGTTCGAAACTATTGACCAATCGCTGAAAGACAAATTTTATCATAATCCCGAAATTCAAAAACTTTTGCTCGAAGCTGAGAAAGACATACAAAACAACAACATAAGCTCTTATGTTGCCGCACAAAAAATGCTTGATTTTTATTTTAGAAAAATAAACAACTAATCCTACCTAACACCTATCAGGTTTTGAAACAATTAACTCTCAGACCTAACAGGTTTTGAAAACCTGTTAGGTCTTTTAACCAGAGTTTGCAACTCTGTATGAGTTAGAAGTAAAATCAAACACCTAAACATCTAACAAAAACCATATTTTTTTGAAAATCATTTGTATATATATAAAAAAATATTACTTTTGGTGGAATTACTACTATTCTTTATAGAAAAAAGTAATTATTTAGGTGGATGATAATTTAATACCGTAAATCATCTTCATGTAAAATTTTACCTCGGTCCTAAAGGATGATTTTACAAGAAGTTGATTTACTCAGATTGTTATTTAAATTTACAAAAGGAGAAAATTCTTTCTCAATTCTGATTCCCTTTAGGGTCAGGGTAAAGATGAATTGAGAAAAATTTTACGGTTAAAAAGGATGGATGGTAAATAGTTACGAAAAAAATTTATAATCTAATAATTAAAACTTAGAATGATGAAAAAAGCTATACTAGTACTTTTAACTCTCACCATTTCCCTTTCTACTATTCATGCACAGGAAGTAATACCAGCTTCGGGTGGCAATGCTTCAGGAAGTAGTGGGACGGTAAGTTATACGGTTGGTCAGATGGTTTATTCCACAAACTCCGGCATAAATGGTTCAATAGCTGAAGGAGTACAACAACCATTCGAGATTTCAGAAGTAATCGGCATAAAAGAAGCTAAAATAAATAATCCTGAAATATCGGTTTTCCCAAATCCGACAAATGATTTTCTTATATTGAAAATTGATGTTTCGACTCCGCTCAACATTCGATTTTTATATTATCAGATTTACGATATCAACGGAAAACTTTTAGAGTCTAAAAAACTTGCAGATTATGAAACAACTATTTCTACTGCAAATTTAGTTTCAGGAATTTATTTTCTGAAAATAACAGATGAAAACAAAGAGATAAAAACATTTAAAATAGTTAAGAATCATTAAAATTAAAATCATTCACCAACAAACCCTTCCAGAGTTTTAAAACTGGAAGGGTTGAATTAAAAAATAAATTATTATGAAAAAACTCATCCTAATTCTTCTAACCTTAGCTATTTCAATTTCAGTAGCAAAAGCACAAAGCCCCGAAAAAATGAGCTATCAGGCAGTAATAAGAGACAATAGTAATAATCTTGTAACCACAATCAGTGTGGGAATGCAAATAAGCATTTTGCAAGGAAGTATTACAGGAACTGCTGTTTATGTTGAAACACATTCACCAACCACAAATGATAATGGTTTAGTAAGTCTGGAAATTGGTTCAGGAACTGTAGTAAGCGGTATATTCGATACAATTGACTGGACAAATGGACCATATTTTATTAAAACCGAAACAGATGCAAATGGTGGAACAACTTACACAATAACAGGCACAAGCCAATTGTTAAGTGTGCCTTACGCACTTTATGCAAAAACGAGTGGAAGTTCCATTCCGGGACCTCAGGGAATAACTGGTTCTACCGGAGCAACAGGAATACAAGGAATAGCAGGAACAACAGGTACAACAGGAATGACAGGTGCTACCGGAGTTGTTGGCTCTACCGGGGCAACTGGTGCAATTGGACTACAAGGAATAACAGGTACAGCGGGAATGACTGGTGCTACCGGAGTTGTTGGCTCTACTGGTACGACTGGAGCAATTGGACTACAAGGAATAGCAGGAACAACAGGAATGACAGGTGCAACCGGAGTTGTTGGCTCTACTGGTGCAACTGGTGCAGCCGGACTACAAGGAATAGCAGGAACAACGGGAATGACTGGTGCTACCGGAGTTGTTGGCTCTACTGGTGCGACTGGAGCTTCAGGTCAGACAGGTTTGCAAGGCATACAAGGTTTTACTGGCTCAACAGGAGCAACAGGTCCATTAGTTTCAGGCAGTACAGGTCAAACTTTACGTTACAATGGAACATCATGGGTGGCAAATTCTGGACTTTATAATGACGGAAATAAAATAGGAATTGGCACAATAAATCCTTCCGCTAAATTATCAGTCTGGAATGGATATATCAATGTTTCAAATGGTGGAGTTCGTTCAAATTACGGTTATTATGGAGATGCTTTAAGAACTAATTGGGGAGCAGATTTAACACTCCAGTCATCGTATTCAGGAAAAGGGATTTTGTTTAAAACACAAACTGGAGAAAAAATGAGAATTGATGCAAATGGAAATATTGGAATCGGGACAACAAATCCAAATACAAAATTACAAATTTATGGAAGTAGTGGTAATCTATTAAAACTACAAACTTCTAATATTATGAGTATCCCGGGACAAGCAATTGGGATAAGCTTTGTCCAAAACCAGGACGGTGAAGTGGCTCGAGTTGAAGCAATAACTGAAGCTAACGGAAATATTGGATTACGGTTTTATACATATAGTAGTGGTGCTGGTGAAAGGCTGAGAATATCAAGCACAGGGAATGTCGGTATAGGAACAACAAATCCAAATGCAAAGCTGGATTTAGGAACTGGTTACGGAGCAAGTGGTGAAAAATTTTTAATATACAATGATGATAATTCAGGTCCATTAGCAGGAACAAAAGTGGGTTTTTATATGGATAGGTTTTCTTTACAAAATAATTTGACAATGGTGTTTCCTACTTTAGGTCCATTTCCCGGCAGTTTAATATTTGCAAGTAAAGCTACTTCCGGAACTACATTAGTTCCAAGATTGACAATACTTGGACAGAGTGGAAATGTGGGTGTTGGTACTACAAATCCAACTACAAAACTTGATGTAAATGGTGTAATTAAAGCCACTGGAGGAAGTTCAACAGATTGGAATAATAAACAAAATCAATTGACAGCAGGAACAGGAATTGATATAACAAGCAATGTGATTAGTACAACAAATATTTCACTTGCAATAGGTGACAGCTATGGCGGAGGAAAAATATTTTGGTTAGATGCATCCGGTCATCACGGTTTAATAGCAGCTACAACTGACCAAAGCACAGGAATACAATGGTATAATGGCTCTTATACTGCTACAAGTGCAACTCTTGATGGAGTATATGCAGGAAAAGCAAATACAGATTTAATTATAAGCAAACAAGGCACAGGTAGTTATGCTTCACAAGTCTGTAAAGATTATGTTGTTACTGTAAATAATGAATATTATGACGACTGGTATTTACCTTCAAAATACGAATTAAATTTATTGTATTTGCAAAGGTTCGTGGTTGGCGGTTTTTCTATTGTCGCATCCTATTGGAGTTCCACTGAATATAATAGTAACAGCGCTTGGAAGCAATACTTCGATGGTGGAGCACAAGGCTACCCAAATAAGAACTTTACTTACAGAGTGCGAGCTATTAGATCTTTTTAACTAATAAATTAATCGGTTTAATCCTTCCAGAGTTCCAAACTCTTGAAGGATTGAAAAAACCTACCAATCCACCTTCTTCCTTGCAACCGGCATAGTCATACATCTCGCTCCACCGCCACCTCTCGACAATTCGGAGCCTTTAATAGTAATAACAAACTTTTCATAGGAATGAACATCAACTTTATCACTAATTACATCAGTTGCATCAAGAATTTCAAAACCAAATTTGTTCATCTCATCTAAAGTATGAACATTGCGGTCGTATCCAATAACTTTACCCGGTGCAAGTGCAAAAAAGTTTGCTCCACTATGCCATTGCTCTCTTTCCTGAACATATAAATCAGAACGTCCGCCACAAGAAATTGGTTCCAGCTCCATTCCTAAATCAGTAAGTGCCGAAAGCAGATTCTTTTCTTCTTTGATAGAAATCACTTCTCCATCTTCAATATGAATGTGAATGCATATAAATCTACTTGAATTAAGAATCAGTGGTTCGAAAATCATGCACTTATCTTTATCCTTAAATCCGCAACATTTATTAATAAAACGAGTTAAATAGCTGTGCAAAAATATTTTGCACAGCTATTAACCGTATGATTTTGATTACGACAATCAAGTATTGCCAAATAAGAAATATGATGCAAAAAAAACATATAAAAAGAACAAGGGTTATTTGCCAGGAGTAGCGACTATTGATAACAAAATTGTTTATCTTGAAAATAGAGATGGTAATGCCAATGTTAAGTTTGAACAAGCAGCAACGCTAAAGCGATCCTATGAGTT
>Ga0307991_1000297_pt1 | contig 37149 bp, 31 predicted proteins | sample EllFjometagen131_FD_203146 | JGI IMG/M metagenome (GOLD analysis project Ga0307991, IMG submission 203146) | Marine microbial communities from Ellis Fjord, Antarctic Ocean - #131 | ecosystem: Environmental > Aquatic > Marine > Unclassified | place: Southern Ocean | collected 2014-10-08 | reverse complement strand
CATTGAAGAACTTAGCCCATGCGATTGGGTTTAGAAGATTATTTATTGGATACTGACCATATGTCATGGTTTTCTGTATCTGCTGGTTCATAGCTTGCTTATACGCTACACCAGGATAGGGGGTGTCATCAAATTTCATCTGTACCTGTATAATGGCGATATTTCTTAATGCATGTTCGTAATCACCTTCAGGTATTCTAAGACTTAGAAATGCCTCTTTAAACTCTTCATAGGTTTTCCAGGGAAGGATAATAACTTCTTCGAGCAAAATCGTATCATGTTCCATTTCCACATCAATTGTGTAGTAATAATTATCTAATTCCTGTGGTACAATATAATAGGTGGGTTTATAACTCATACATGAAAATAGGATAGTATCATTTTTATGTGTTATTATAGTAAAAAGACCGTTTGCATCAGTAATTGTTCCACGATGAGTGCTTCTGGAAATAATATGAGCAAATTTAACCGGTTCGGCATTCTTATTGAAAACTATTCCTGATAGTTGAAGCAATTCCCTCTCTTGTGCAGATGACAGTAAGAACCCTGAAAGCAAGAAAAAAATGATAAAAAAATGCTTCATTTTTAAAGTTGAAATTTTGGCAATATAAGCCATCAAAATTAATAATTATAATAAGACAAACCGGATATGAAATTTTTTTAACGTTTTTTAATATAGATAGTAATCTTAAATTTGTGAAAAAATAATCGTTTTGATTAAGCAGTTTGAAATTAAGTTGCCGGCATATCCAAAAGGATTTCATCTTATTACACAAATGGTTACCGACCGTTTAAATGAACTTCCTGATGGCGGACTGGTTCATATTCTGTTAAAGCATACCTCTGCAGGGATTACCTTGAACGAGAATGCTGATCCATCGGTAAGGACAGATTTTGAATCATTCATGAATAAACTAATACCGGAAAACGACCCTGCTTATACTCATGTTTTTGAAGGAGCGGATGATATGCCTGCACATCTCAAATCATCACTCATCGGACAGACGCTGATGATACCTGTTACTAACGGACACCTGAACCTTGGTACCTGGCAGGGGATATACCTATGTGAATTCAGAAATCATGGCGGTCAGAGAAGACTGGTTATTACGATTTATAGTTAGCAACAGTTTATTTGTACTTCCATAATATATAAATAATGATTTTTTCAAATTATTTTATTGTTATTTTTGATCACTACTTTGACTTAAATTTATATCAATATGCAAAGGTTAATATTACTTGGTGATGAAGCTATTGGTCAGGGTGCCATTGATGGCGGGATGTCAGGTATATACGGTTATCCCGGAACACCTTCCACTGAAATTATGGAATATGTTCAGAATTCAAAGGAAGCTGACGATAAGGAAATACAATATGAATGGTCAGCTAATGAAAAAACAGCCATGGAGGCTGCATTAGGAATGTCGTATGCCGGTAAGCGTTCCATGGTCTGTATGAAACATGTTGGATTAAATGTTGCAGCTGATCCTTTTATGAATTCAGCAATTACCGGTGTAAATGGTGGATTGATTGTGGTTTCAGCTGACGATCCTTCAATGCATTCATCACAAAATGAGCAGGATTCCCGTTTTTATGGAAAGTTTGCTATGATCCCAATTCTGGAACCTTCAAATCAACAGGAGGCATATAATATGGCATATACCGGGTTTGAACTATCAGAGAAGCTGGGTGTTCCGGTATTACTGCGAATAACTACCCGTCTTTCTCATTCAAGATCAGGGGTGGAAAAACAACAATCCAAAACTCAACGTGAACTTTCACTACCTGAAGATTTGAAGCAGTTTATTTTACTGCCGGCTAACGCCAGGGGAAGGTACGCTAACCTTGTAAAAAGTCAGCCCGCTTTTGAATCCGTTGCAGAAGATTCAAAGTTTAATGAATTATTCCCTGGAAAGAATAAAAAGCTTGGAGTTATCGCATGTGGCATCGCATACAATTATCTTATGGAAAATTTTCGGGATCAAAAACCGGAATACCCGATATTAAAGATCTCCCATTATCCGCTTCCGCGGAAAAAAGTAGAAAAATTAATTTTTTCTTGTAAAGAGGTGCTGGTAATGGAGGAGGGTTATCCTATTGTGGAAGAGATGCTTAAAGGTTTTCAGGAAAAAGGAACAAAGATAAAAGGACGTTTGGATGGTAGTTTGCCCAGAGTCGGAGAGCTTAATCCGAACCATGTAGCAAAATCCCTTGGAATAAAAGGTCATTATGGCTCGAAAATACCTGAATTTATACCTGACCGTCCTCCTGCACTTTGTAAAGGATGCGGTCATGCTGATGTTTATAATGCCCTTAATGAAGCTTTAGAAAAATATGGTAAAGGAAAAGTATTTTCCGATATAGGATGTTATACACTGGGTGCATTGCCTCCTTTTAATGCTATAAATTCATGCGTTGATATGGGTGCTTCTGTTACAATGGCTGTTGGCGCTGCAGATGCCGGACTTAAGCCATCAGTTGCTGTAATAGGAGATTCAACTTTTACACATTCAGGAATGACAGGTCTTTTAGATGCGGTTTATAAAAAATCTCCAATAACTCTGATCATTTCAGATAACTCTACCGCAGCCATGACCGGTGGACAACATTCATTAGGCACAAACCATCTTCATGATATTTGCAATGGTTTAGGAGTAGAGAAAGATCATCTGAGATTAATTGTGCCATTGAAAAAAAATCATAAGGATAATGTAAAAACAATTAAAGAGGAGCTTAAATATGATGGTGTTTCAGTTATTTTGGCGCAACGTGAGTGTGTGCAAACTTTATTAAAAAAGAAAAAATCAAAAGCAAGGTAAGTAGTTGAGTAAGGTGAGTAGGTAAGTAAGGAAGAATAAAGAGTTCAAGGTTCCAGTAACCAGTAACCAGTAACCAGTAACCAGTAAAATATGAAATGTGACATTATTCTATCAGGTGTAGGCGGACAAGGTATCTTAACCATTGCGGCTGCAATAGGTATGGCTGCTCTTGAAAGTGAGTTGTATCTGAAACAGGCAGAGGTACATGGAATGAGTCAGAGGGGAGGGGCAGTACAGTCAAATTTGCGATTATCTGATACAGAGATTGCCTCTGACCTTATTCCTTATGGGCAGGCTGACCTTATTCTTTCCGTTGAGCCGATGGAGTCGCTTCGTTACCTGCCTTACTTATCAGATAATGGTTGGCTGGTAACAAACACTAAACCTTTTATCAATATTCCCGATTATCCGAACATTGAAAAAATAATGAAGGAAATTAGAAAGAATCCAAATCATCTAATCCTTAATGCAGATAAAATGGCGATGGATTTGGGGTCACCAAGAAGCACAAATATTATTATGCTGGGCGCAGCTTCCCTGTATATCGATATTCCAATTGAAAATTTTGAGAAAGGTATTCAGAAATTATTCGGAAGAAAAGGCGAAGATGTTGTTAAGGTGAATATTGAAGCACTCCATAAAGGAAGGGATTATGGGAAGAGCGACCAATTAACAAATTAAAAATTAGAAATTAGAAATTAACCAATTAACCAATAACTCTTTAGAATAATGGATTTTTCACCAGCCGACTACAAACAGTTTAGACTGAAAGGACTGGAAATTAGTCAGGTAATAACTCAGATAAGCAACTATCGTTCCGGGTTCCCATATATTATTCTCGATTCACCGGCAACAATAAAACATGGAATAATAAAATGTGAACAGAAAAAACTTCAGTTTTATATTGAAGTTTTTGAAAACAAAGGGAGAAAAAAAGAATTGTTGAAATTTGTTCCTGCTTCAGGAGCTGCATCACGGATGTTTAAGGAGTTATTTGAATGCTATTATGAATTGAAAAATTCTGACGACAAACCACAAAATGATCTTTTAGAAAAATATCCCGGTGTAAAACAGGTTTTTGACAGGATCAATGATTTCGCATTCTTTAATGAGCTAAAAGCAAAATTTGAATTAAACGGAAAGGAATTTTCAATACCTGTTAATCCTTTTGATTATGAACTTCTGCTTGAACTTCTGCTCGAAGAAAAAGGTCTGAATTATGGTAATTTACCAAAAGGTTTATTATTGTTCCATATGTATAAAGACAGACCCAGAACCCCGTTTGAGGAGCATCTTGTTGAAGGAAGTCACCATTGTAAGGATAATAAGAACCTGGTAAAGATACATTTTACAGTTTCTGTTGAACATATTGAATTGTTTCAGAAAAAATTTGCGGATAGAAAAAATTTACTGGAAAATGAATTATCGTCACAATTTGAGATAGAATTTAGTATTCAGCAACCATTTACTGATACTATTGCTGTTGATATGGACAACCTGCCTTTCCGTGAAGTTGATGGTTCGCTTTTATTCCGTCCGGGAGGACACGGAGCATTACTTGAAAACCTGAACCAGTTAAATGCTGATATAATTTTTATTAAGAATATTGACAATATTATTCCGGACAGATTGAGGTCTGTCACTGTGTTTTTTAAGAAGTGCCTGGCTGGAATCCTTCTGGAATATCAGGAAAAAATATTTAATTATCTCTGCTTTCTTGATGAAAAGAATGAGCCTGGAAAAGAGAAAATTGAAGAGCTGGAGCTGTTTCTTAAAAACCGGTTATGTGTCAGTCCACCTGCAGGATACCATGACTTAGCGGGTAAAGAAAAGCTGGATTATATAAGGAAAAAACTTAACCGCCCGGTAAGGGTATGCGGAATGGTTGTTAATGAAGGGGAACCTGGGGGCGGACCATTTTTTGCAGTAAATTCCGATGGCTCCGTATCACTTCAGGTTGTTGAAACATCCCAGATAGATATGGATAATCCGGAACAAAAAAAGATAGTGGGATCATCAACGCATTTTAATCCTGTTGACCTTATCTGCGGAATAAAAGATTATAAAGGCAAAAAATTTGACCTGCTAAAATTCAGAGATCCGAAAACCGGATTTATTTCAAAAAAATCAAAAGACGGAAGGGAGTTAAAAGCACAGGAACTTCCCGGGTTATGGAACGGAGCAATGTCTGACTGGAATACGATATTTGTTGAAACACCCATTGAAACATTCAACCCGGTGAAGACAATTAATGATTTATTACGGCCTCAGCATCAACAAGAATATGCGGGAAGGAATAAAAGTTAGGGGATCCATAAATTAGAAGTCAATTTTTCCCTCCTCATAAAGTAATGTCCAGCCCATGATCCAATTTTGATCTTTAAATGCACCCTTGAATGTTACAGGATCGAACCAGCTATCTGGAAATGACGCAAGATCTCCGAAATTGACAGAATCCGGTGAGATATTTAATTTGCTGTTGATACGACCAATACCATAATCAGTAATTTCACTATGTGAAAGTGTGAAGTAATTTGTTAAGAATTCTGATGGTGTACTGACATCAATACCAGGTTCTGCCTGTACTTGAAAAATTGATATTGAATCGTCCTCCCGGACATTCCAGAAACTATTGTATTCTATAGCCATGTTCCCGCGTTCGATTTGTTTATATTTACATTTATTCATTTTTTAAAACTATGAAGCCAACTGAACAGGAAATTTTGCTTGTGGATGATGAAAAGGATGTTCTGGAATTCATCTCATATAATCTGAACAAAGAGGGATATAAAGTATTGACAGCCCGTAACGGAAGGGATGGAATTGAGTTGGCCAGGAAATTTGTTCCACAGTTAATACTATTAGACGTAATGATGCCGGAGATTGATGGAATGGAAACCTGTGAGGAACTGAGAAAGCTAAGGGTATTGGACAATACAATCATTGTGTTTTTAACTGCCAGGGGTGAAGATTATTCGCAGATTGCCGGATTTAAAGCCGGTGGAGATGATTATATAGTTAAGCCTATTAGTCCTAAGGTCCTGATATCTAAAATTAAAGCATTGATTAGGAGGAGGGATCGGGCAAATAATAACAACGAAGAACAACAAAGCATGATAATTGAACAGGATGATATAATTCTGGATCGTGAAAAATATATTGTTATAAAAAAGGGAAAAAAATTATCCCTTCCTAAAAAGGAGTTTGAATTACTGGCTTTACTTATCTCAAGGCCCGAAAGGGTTTTTTCCCGTGATGAGATTTTTAGTAAAATATGGGGTAATGATGTTATTGTGGGTGATAGAACAATTGATGTGCATATAAGGAAATTACGAGAGAAAGTAGGAGAAAAATATATTCAAACAGTTAAAGGAGTTGGGTATAAGTATGTTGGTGAGTAAAGAAGAAGGCGAAGAGCGAAGAGCTAAGAGCAAAGGGCGAAGAGCAAAGAAACCAGCAACAGTAGGTGCCCAGCTTTGTCCATGGTATCCGCCAGTTAGCGGAGAAGATGGATAACCAGTTTACTTACTATTATTTTTATTGTGGATCACAAAATCCCTCTGGGCTTTAATGATATTTACCGTATTAAGCAACAGGCTTTTTGTTTCCGATATAGTATTAAAGAATAACAGACTGTTTTTTGTCCCTGCTTCTTCATGTTTGATCATTTTTACCTGTTTCTTTTGTAATTTGTCAAGATGTTCAAGTATTAATTGCTGCTTATCAATAATCTCCTTTATATCTTCAAACTTATCATTCTTGACAGTATTCAGAACCAGATTGTAAAAATTTGAAATTTCTTCATTCAGATTATTCAAATAATTTCTTTGAACAGTTCGCAGGGGAGGGTGATTATTATCAATGTGGTTAAAAACAGGCTCAGTAAGATAGGTAAGACAGTGAGCTGCTTCCCTGAGATAATCAACTACCTGGACATAAAAGGGCCCTGTGTCTGATGAGTTTTCGTCAAGGTATTTAATAGTGGAAAATATATTGTCTTTATGATTCTTAACCTCTTTATTAAGTTCCTTTATATCTTTCAAATTATGCTTAAGTAATTTCCTGTCTTCATTTAATAGCCCGGTTATACTCAAGTAATAATACTTGGAAACTGAAATGAGGGTTGATGTTACAATCTGTCTTGAGGTTTCCAGCACATTTTCCCTATTCAGTATTTTAATTTTTTCTCTCTCTGTTTTTTTCTCTTCTTCCTCTTTTTCTTTTTTATTATGAAAAACATGACTCCTGAAAATAAGGAAAATAGCAAGAGCTATAATGGTAAGAATGCCGGGTAAGCCTGCCCAGTGAATAATGTTTGCTATACAGAATGCAACCGTAAATGCGCTAAGTGCAGTGAAAAACCAGCCGGTAATTACCGTAATAACACCGGATATTCGGTAAACAGCACTTTCCCTGCCCCAGGCACCATCAGCAAGTGAGGTTCCCATAGCAACCATAAATGTTACATAAGTTGTAGATAACGGTAACTTAAGTGATGTTCCAAAAGCTATTAGTATACTTGCAACAACAAGGTTAACTGAGGCCCTGACCAGATCAAATGAGATAGATTCATCACTTTTACGTTTTTTATATAAGGTCCGGTCAAATCTCTTTCTTACTGCAAGTTGAATACGTATAGGGACAACCTTTCTGACAGATCTACTAAAAGATATTGAACTCCGGACAATTGCACGCGCCAGAAGTGATGATTCAAAACGTTCTGTACCTTCATCCTGTCGGCTGAGATCAAGAGTGGTTTTGGTTACCGATCTTGCTTTCCTGGATACCCATAAAGTAATTACCATAATGATCCCCGCTATCAAAAGAAATGTTGTAGGTGTCTGTACTGCTTCTTTTAGTGCTTCCATTGAAAAAGTTGCAGGATCACCGCTACCACTTGCAATGAAAGCTTTGAATGATTCAAGGCCGGCAAGTGGAACGCCAATAAAGTTGACCAGGTCATTTCCTGCAAACGCCATAGCTAATGCAAATGTTCCTGTCAGCACAATAAACTTTAAAACATTGATCTTAAATAGCCAGAATGCCAGTTGAAGCAGTAATGAGCATCCAATAAAACTTAATGCAATAATTGAAAATGCATTTGCTTTTATCCAAATTAATTGTTCAGGAGAAATAAATGAAGAACCTTTTGCTCCTTTAATAAGAATAAAAAAAGTTATTGCAGCAATAGACAATCCCCCCCATACAGATCCAAAATATTTCAAATATTTTTCATATTCAAAGGAGAAAATAATTCTTGCCAGATATTGGATCAGGGCACCAATGGAGAATGCAAAAATTACAGAAAATAAAATGCCGAAAATTATTGCAAGGGCTTTTCCTGTATTAATATATGTATCAATGTCTCCATTTTCAGGTGAGTTTGTTATTTTGATGATAGCCATTCCAACGGAGGCACCTAAAAGCTCAAAAACAATGGAAACTGTTGTTGAAGTAGGTAACCCAAAAGTATTGAACAGATCAAGAAGAATAATGTCTGTCAGCATAACTGACAGAAAAATGATCATAATTTCTTTAAAGTAAAATTGATCAGGATGCATAATCCCTTTACGGGCAATTTCCATCATCCCGCTGGAGAAGGTTGTTCCGACAAGAATACCAATCGCTGCAACAATCATAATTACCCTGAAAGAGGCAACTTTAGAGCCAAAAGCCGAATTTAAAAAGTTTACAGCGTCATTACTGACACCAACAATAAGATCGGAAATCGCCAGGACAAAAAGAATAATTACAATAAAAACATAGAAAGATTCCATATGGTAGGGAGCGTTTAAATATTATAGATATGGTTCTGTAAGATAATAAAATTTATTTTGGAATATTGGAATAATGGAATGTTGGAATAATGCAACATAAATTTAACTTTCTGCTATTTCTTTCTTTTTGTCGCCCAGTCGCCATTTCCCTCTAATCCCTCTAACCCCACTAATCCCACTAATTCCACTAATCCCTCTATCCCTTGAATTTCATATAGTTTCTGGACAAATATAATTTTCATAGTAATAGATTAGTAGTAGTGTATGTTAATTTTATGTTAAATTTTTACTTTATATTACAAAATATGAAACTTCCATGTATTATTAATCCACAAACAAAAATGATTAAATAATGATTGCACAACAGTATCCGGGTTTTTCCACATGGAAGTTCACGAGCGGGTTTGTGCAATGGGTTATTGTGGGAGCGAGTAACAACCGAACTGCCGATAGGCAGTGAGCTCGCGAATACCTTTGAAAATAAATTTATTTATGAGCAACTACCACAGAACTTGAAAAAAGGCAGAAAATATAAGTAACCTTGTCACTAACATAAAATATTTAAACGGATGAAGTAATGCCGTTTTTCCCGGAGCAAGAGATTTTGTTTTTATTATGAACATATTGTAAAAAATTTTGGAAGTTGATAGTGATAAATTATCTTTGGTTCAATTTTAAAATTTATATATATTAAAACAACATTTCCTGTCAAATTTGCGTATTAAAAGATATGTGTAAGTGAATTTATTATAAACAGTATATAGAAAATTGCTGAAAATTTTTTTTATAATTTTATTTTTATACATTTATATTTAAATTTGAGCGGGAGACGTTTGAGTTGATAAATTTAACTTCCTGAAAAATGAAAAAATCTCTTATCCTATTTATCATAATTCTGATTGTGATCCTGTCTTTCCCGGTATTAAATATTGTGAAGTGGGGAGTACAGCCGAAACGACCTCTTGATGTGCTTATTCTGGATAAGACAGTACCGACTTATGACAGGTATAATCACAAATCATTTCATTGGATTCTTACTCATAATAAGTATGTTAAAGGAAACAAAAGGATGTATTCTTATAAGAAAGACTACTTTGGTTTTGTTCCTTTACGTCCTTTAAGGGATAAGAAATGGGAACCTCGAAGAATTCGATTTGCAAAAATAATTGAACTTGCCGATTCATTAGATGCTCTTTATTATGCAGATACGTATGGAGTGTATTTCAATGACTGGTATCATGGAATTAATCGCAGCAACCGTTCCAGGCTTATTTATGGAGGATTAAACAATAGTGATTATAGTTTATTGAAGGAAATGAAAGACAGGAATAAATTGGTAATTGCTGAATATAATATCCTTTCTTATCCAACTGCTCCGCTTGAAAGAAACAAAACGGAAAATATTTTCGATATTCACTGGACAGGATGGGCAGGGAAATATTATAAGGATCTTAATCCCGCAACGAATCCTGAAATTCCTAAATGGATAATTAAACTCTACGAGAAAGATAATCTTGAAACCTGGCCATTTACAAATTCAGGAATTATCCTGGTGAAAAATGATAATAAAGTCGTTGTGCTTGAGAATGAAACACACCTTGATTTTGATGTACCATTTATTTATTCATCTAAAGATGCCCAGGAAGCTTACGATTTACCTTATAAAGTGAATTATCCTCATTGGTTCAATATTATCGAATCAGGTGATAACGTTGTTCTTTCTGAGTTTAAAATTCATGCAAATTATGTTGGAGATTCACTATTGGAAGCTAACCTTATTCCTGAAGTCTTTCCTGCAGTAATTATGCAACCGGAAAAGAAACATTATTTTTATTTTTCAGGCGACTTTGCCAATAACGTTGTTAACTATTCCACTACCTATTTCAAAGATATCGAAAAGGTTGATAAATATCTTTACAATAATGAACTCTCGGATAAAAGGAAGTTTTATTGGAAATATTACAAACCTCTGGTTACTAATATTCTTAATGATTATTACCTCGAATTGAAAGAAGAATAAAATCATTTATAATACATCTAAACCCTATCTTTTTCCAGATAGGGTTTTTTTATATTTTCTTAATTCTTCTCCTCTTTTTCGCCCTCTCGCTCTCTCGCTCAGTCGTTCTTCATTCTTCCCTCAATGCATCGTACAACACCTCCACAGGATGGTAAGCTGTTCGTTTTGTGCCGTCCTTTATCTGTTGCCGGCAGCTTGTTCCCGGTGCTGCAATAATTGTTTTTTTAGCAGCTTCCCTGATAGCAGGAAACAAAACCAGTTCTCCGACTTTCATGCTTAAATCGTAATGTTCTTTTTCATATCCGAACGAACCTGCCATACCACAGCAACCCGATGGGATCTCTTCGACAGTGTAATTTTTTGGTAAAGACAATAATTTTTTTGTGGCATCAGTTGAAGCAATTGATTTTTGCTGGCAATGACCATGCAGTTTAATATGCTGTTTTCTATTTGTAAAGGCTTCAGATTTAATATGTCCCTTTTCCATTTCCTTTATCAGGAATTCATCAATCATAAAAGTGTTGTTAGCAATTTGTTGTGCTGTTTGTTTGTTCTTCCCGCGTAGCAAATCAGGATACTCGTCACGAAAACTCAGAATCGCTGAAGGTTCAATTCCTATTAAAGGTCTTTCTTTAGTTATTAACGGACCAAAAGTTTCAATATTTTTCTCAGCAAGACAACGGGCTTTACGTAATAAACCTTTAGAGATATAAGCTCTTCCGCTTTCGGCATGTGATTGTATTTCAACCCTGTAAGCTAAACTTATCAATAATTGGATTGTTTTAATACCAATGGATGCATCGTTATAGTTGGTAAATTCATCAATAAACAGGTAAACAGTTCCGTTTTTTGGATTTTCAGGGTTGAGTTTGTGAAGGTTTTGTCGTACCCATTTCCTAAGTGTTGTAGTGTTTATTGAAGGTATTGATCGCTTTACAGCAAATTTCAGGATCTTTTTTATTGGAAATGATAAGACCTTGCTTTTTGCAAAAAGGTTAAATAAAGCAGGAAAAAGAGCTCCTATACGGTTGATTTTTGAAATGTTGGCAATAACTCTTGTTCTAATGGGAATACCATGATCGTCGTAGTAATGTTGCAGAAATTCTGCTTTCATTTTTGCTATGTCAACACTTGACGGGCATTCCGATTTACACCCTTTACAGGAAAGGCACAGATCAAGGATTTCGTATAATTCCGGGTGATCAAACGGTTTTTCCTGCTCTGGTAAACTAAGTAATTCCCGTAACAGATTGGCTCGTGCCCTGGTAGAATTATGCTCATCACGAGTTGCCATGTAACTTGGGCACATTGTCCCACCAATTTTTTCTGTTTTCCTGCAATCGCCTGAACCGTTACATTTCTCAGTTGCCCTGATAATTCCGCCAACATCCGAAAAGTCAAATATGGTTTTTATTTCGGGGGTAATCTGACCAGGAATATAGCGCAGACTGGTATTCATTATTGGTGTATCTACTATTTTTCCGGGGTTTAAAATATTTAGAGGATCCCAGCTTTTTTTCACCTCTTTTAACAATTCATAATTCCTGCTACCCAGAATTATTGGTATAAATTCTCCGCGAAGCCGTCCATCACCATGTTCCCCGCTCATTGATCCGTGGTATTTCTTAACCAGTGTGGCAACTTCAAGTCCCAGTGTCCTGAAAAGCTCAACATCACCAGGGTCTTTTAAATTAAGTATAGGACGCAGATGAATTTCCCCTGATCCAATGTGGGCATAGTAAACACATTCTTTATTGTGCTTATCCAAAATGACTTTCAGTTCATCCATGTAATCAGGTAACATACTTACATTTACTGCTGTATCTTCAATTAGTGAGACTGGTTTTGCATCTCCTTTCATGTTAGATAAAATCCCAAGTCCTGCTTTCCTCAGATCCCAGATTTTATCAACGTCAGGTGGAAAAATAAGGGGAAAATGATAACCATATCCCTCTTTTTGCATTTCTGCTTTAAGATCCTTTGCAATTTGTTCTATTTCGTCACGAGTTTCACGGGCAAATTCTATCATAAGAATAACAGCAGGTTTCCCTTTAACAAAAAACCGGTTCCTTTGCTGTTCAATATTGCTTTTTGTTAATTCCAGCACTATATTGTCCATCATCTCCACCGCCCCGGGTTTGTACTTCAGTGCTATCAGGTTTGCTCTGAAAGCTTCCTCAAGGGTTTTGAAATGAACGCAAACTAATCCTGTTTCTGCCGGAGGGAGATCAACAAGATTTAATTTTATCTCGGTTGTAAAAGCCAGTGTTCCTTCTGACCCGGCAAGTAACCTGGAAAAGTTAAAAGGGTTTTTTTCACCCGGAGTAAATACATCTGATTTCAGCAAAAGATCAAGTGCATAGCCCGTATTTCGTCGTGGAATAGCCGGATCAGGATAATCAGTACGGATAGATTCCTTATTTGTTTCGCTTGTAAGTATCTTACGGATAGATCTGTAAATATCATTTTCAAGCGATTCTCCTGTACATTTATTCTCAAACTCTTTCGTAGTAAGATTATTGAATTTGGCTTCTGAGCCATCGCTTAAAATGGTGGATACTTCAAGTGTATGCTCTCTTGTGCTGCCATAAAGTATGGAATGTGCTCCGCATGCATTATTACCCAACATCCCACCCATCATACAGCGGTTCGAGGTTGAAGTTTCCGGACCAAAGAAAAGTTCAAAGGGTTTAAGATGTTGATTGAGTTCATCCAGTATAACACCCGGCTCCACACGCACCCATTTTTCTGCTTTATTAACTTCAATAAGCCTGTTCATATAACGGGAAACATCTACAATAAGTCCTTCTGATACTACCTGACCTGCAAGAGATGTTCCTGCAGTCCTTGGTGTTATCGGTATTTTATTTTCACGCGACCAAATAATTATGTTGCGAATGTCATTTTTGTGTTTGGGCAAAGCAATAGCAAGTGGTTTTTGACGATAAACCGAGGCGTCAGTAGCATATATCAAACGACTAACTTCATCCCAAAGTAAATCTCCATCCAGTAACCCGGCAAGGGTATTAAGCTGTCTGGTCAAATTAGCAGGATCCATATAATAAAATTTTCGGATAAAATAGTAAAGAACATAGATTCACAAAGTAATTAAAAAGGTTAATATTATTCAAATGGAAAGATGGAAAGATGGAATTTTTAAATTAGTTTTCGTGGTTATGTTCTTAAATACATTCTCCATTTTATGATAATAGTCATAATGAAGTATTAGAAAAACAGGCAATTTTAATTACATTTGTAGCTTTCAAGCAATTTTAATTTAACATACTGATATACAATGGATTTACTTAAAGTAATAAAGGCAAAAGCAAAAAAAAATATTAAAAGGATTGTACTTCCGGAAGGTACTGAGGAAAGAACACTGAAAGCTGCAGATATTTTAATTAAAGAGAAAATTGCCGATATAATTCTACTTGGGAAAAGGGAAGACATAGAAAGTTCCGCTGGAAAATTTGGATTAAAGAAAATTAAGGATGCAACAATTATTGATCCGGTAAGTCATCACAGAAAACTTGAGTATGTCGATTTAATGGTTGAGTTGAGAAAGCATAAGGGTCTTACTCGTGATGAAGCATTTAAACTAATTGAAGACCCACTTTATCTGGCTACGTTAATGATTAAGAATGGAGATGCCGATGGTGAGGTTGCCGGTGCAAGAAATGCCACTACTGATGTGTTAAGGCCTGCATTTCAGTACGTTAAGACCCTGCCAGGCATAAGTGTGGTTTCTGGTGCTTTTATTATGTTCTTTAAAGATAAATCCTTTGGCGAAAATGGTGTGCTTATTTTTGCCGACTGTGCAGTTCATCCCGATCCTTCAGATAAAGAACTTGCTGAAATTGCTGTTGCCACTGCAAATACTACCAGGGCGATAGCTGGATTCGAACCGAGAGTTGCCATGCTTAGTTTCTCTACCAAGGGTAGTGCAAAACATGAAATGGTTGATAAAGTTGTTGAAGCAACCCGTATTGCACGTAATATGGATCCTTCATTAAAAATAGATGGTGAAATGCAGGCAGATACTGCAATTATTGAATCAATTGGCAAGAAGAAGGCTCCTGAAAGTGAAATTGCAGGTAAAGCCAATGTACTTATCTTTCCAACCATGGAAGCAGGAAATATCGCATATAAACTTGTGCAGCGTCTTGCACATGCTGAAGCTATAGGACCGGTATTGCAAGGTATGGCTGCACCAATTAACGATCTTTCAAGGGGATGTTCAGTTAGTGATATTGTAAACTTAGTTGCTATTACAGCCAACCAGGCAGATGCCATTAAAAAATAAACACATGAAAACAGAAGTACTTGAAGATTATGCATTAGAAAAACGAGCCAGGCAAAAGGGGAGTTTGAAAAAAGTAGGTATAATTGGTGCCGGCACTATGGGACAGGATATTGCAGTAATTATTAGTAAACAAGGCATAGATGTTGTATTTATTGACCTTACCGAGGAAAGAGTTAAAGAAATTTTCAATGAAATATCCATCCGTCTTGATGAAATAATTAGTAAATGGGGTATGACAAAAAGTGAGAAGCGGGCAATTATTTCAAGAATAACCGGATCAATTGATTATAACGATATCAGTGATTGTGATTTGGTAATTGAATCCATTAATACAAAAAAAGCTGGTACTAGCAGGGAACTTAGGAAAAATGTATTCAAGAAAATTGAATCAGTAGTATCAAGAGAAACAATTCTTGCATCAAATACATCAACAATGATGATATCTGATTTGGCGGAGGTGCTGGATTATCCTGACAGGGCTGTAGGTCTGCATTTTATTACCCCGGCAATAACTGTTAAAATTGTTGAAGTGGTTAATGGAGTAAAGACAAGCGATAAATCATATGAATTTGTTGTAAAGTTTGCTAAAAAGATAGGAAAGAGGCCGATTATTGTACATGAATCTCCCGGTAATATCAGTACCCGTCTTATTGCAACACTCATTAACGAAGCATGTGAAATCCTGATGGAAGGAATTGCTTCAACAAGCTGTATTGATGCAACTATGAAAAAAGGATATGGTATGCAGTTTGGTCCTTTTGAGATGGCTGACAGAATAGGTCTGGATAAAATGGTTAAATGGATGGAAAATCTCCATGGAGAGTTTGGAGATCAGAAATTTAAGCCAAGTCCGATTCTGAAACGTCTGGTCAGATATGGTTTTTATGGAAAAACTTCAGGTTCAGGATTTTACCGTTATGAGAGCGGACTGGCTACCACTGAAACTATTACTTATCCCGAGATTAAATAATAAACTGAATATTAATCAGAATCAGTAAATGTAATAAGTATGAAGATAATAGTACTGAATTGTGGCAGTTCTTCTATCAAATATCAGCTATTTGATATGGATAATGAAAAGGTATTTGCAAAAGGAATTGTTGATAAAATTGGTTTGCATGGATCATCAATCACAAACGAAAGGAATGATGGTGACAAAGTTATGCTCGAGGGCGAAATTATTGATCATCAACAAGGAGTAGAATATATTTTGGGTGTTCTGTTAAGTAAAAAGCATGGTAGTATCGGTAATTTTAGTGAAATTGATGCTATTGGCCACAGAGTTGTTCATGGGGGTGAGAAATTTAGTTCAAGTGTTTTTATTACAGATGAAGTAGTTAAACAGATGGAGAATTATATTGACCTGGCACCTCTTCATAATCCTCCCAACCTGAAAGGGATATATGCTATGAAAGAATTATTACCTGATCTTCCGCAAGTTGGGGTTTTTGATACCGCTTTCCACCAGACCATGCCATCTAGTGCATATATGTATGCTATACCTCATTCACTCTATGTTAAATATGGTATCCGTCGTTATGGTTTTCATGGAACTTCTCACCGCTATGTATCAACAAGGGCGTGTGATATTATTGGAGAAAAATGTACAAATTCAAAAATTATTTCTTGCCATTTAGGTAATGGTGCATCTGTTGCTGCAATTCATAATGGGAAGTCGGTAGATACATCAATGGGACTTACACCTGTTGAAGGATTGATAATGGGGACCAGGACAGGAGACCTGGACCTCGGGGTTCTGATATATATAATGCGCAGGGAAGAGATTAGTATCACAGAAGCAAATACCCTGATAAATAAGCATAGCGGAATTCTTGGTATTACCGGTATCTCTTCTGATATGCGTGAAGTGGAAGAAGAAGCTGAAAAGGGGAATTGGAGAGCATCCCTGGGTCTGGATATGTACTATTACAGAATTAGGAAATATATAGGAGCTTATGCTGCTGCTATGGGGGGCGTTGATATTCTGATTTTTACCGGAGGAATTGGCGAGAATTCCGACCTAACAAGAAGTGAGGTTTGTAAAGATTTTGAGTATTTGGGATTAAAATTTGATGTTGATAAAAATAAAGGTGTCCGTGGAAAAGAGAAAGTTATTAGTGCAGATGATTCAAAAGTGACAGTGATTATTGTGCCTACAAACGAAGAATTAGTGATTGCAAGGGATACGAGGGATATAGTTTCGAATATGGCTAAATAAGTAAATGAGTGAATGAGTGAATGATAAAATGATAAAATGATAACAAAGCTTAATGAAATGTTTGATGCCCTGAAATCAGGGAAAAAGAAGCGCCTGGTAGCTGCTTTTGCTAACGATGCACATACTATTGAGGCTATTCACAAAGCAATTAAGTTAGGGGTTATTGATGCTACCCTTGTTGGTGATAAGAAAATTATAGAATCGGTTTGTGAAAAGGAAAACATAAATCCGGGATTATTTACAATCTTCAATGAAAAAAACGAATCTGATGCTATTGTAAAAGCTGTTCAGCTTATTAACAGCGGTAAAGGAGACCTTATCATGAAAGGCATGGTCAGTACCGATAAATATATGCGGGCTATCCTGAATAAAGAAAATGGATTGATGGATCACGGAGCTATTCTTACCCATATTTCTGTGGTGGAACCAAAAAATTATCATAAGCTACTTATTATTGGTGATGTTGCTATTATTCCTCAACCGGAATTGAAAGAAAAAATTGTTATAGCAAAATTCTTAATAAGAACAGCACATTCGCTTGGTATCAAAAGACCTAAGCTGGCTGTACTGGCTGCAACAGAACAAATTCTTCCAAAAATGCAGGCATGTGTTGATGCAACTGTGTTAGCAAAAATGAGTGACAGGGGGCAAATTAAAGGTGCTGTTATAGACGGACCGTTTGGGCTGGATGTAGCTATTGATAAGGAAAGTGCTGAAATTAAGAAGATTAAGTCTGAAGTTGCCGGTAATGCTGATTGTATCCTGTTCCCGAATATTGAATCCGGAAATGTTTTTTATAAATTCCATACAAAGCTGGCAGACGGGGAGGTGGCAGCTGTTGTTGCAGGTGCACGCGTGCCTGCTATACTCTCGTCAAGAGGTGATAGCGTGCAGACAAAACTAAATTCTATTGCACTGGCATCTCTTATGTCTGAATAGTTTCTTATAGAACAACTACTATGGATGCATATCGAATTCTTGCAATAAATCCGGGTTCAACATCAACTAAAGTTGCTGTATACCTTAATCAAAAATCGCGTTTCTTAAAATCAATCAAGCATCCGCTCGAAGAGCTGAATAAATTTGAAAGAATTGTTGATCAGTTTGGATTCAGGAAAAAGATCATTCTTGAAGAGTTGGAAAAAGGTGGTGCTAAAGTTGATGATATTTCAGCGGTTGTTGGACGCGGAGGGATACTAAAACCGGTTGAATCAGGAGTATTTGAAGTGAATGAAGAGATGCGGAAAGATTTGATAGAATGCACATATGGTGAACATGCAAGTAATCTTGGGGGACTGATTGCCTACGATTTAGCCACATCATTTAAAGATAGAAAAGTCAAAGCATTTATTGCCGATCCTACAGTTGTAGACGAATTTCAGGAAGTTTCAAGGATCTCCGGTCATCCGGAATTTGAACGCCGGTCTGTTTTTCATGCCTTGAATCATAAAGCTATGGGACGGGCATATGCTAATTTCTTTGGTAGAAAATATGAAGAGTTGAACCTGATAATTGTCCATATGGGAGGAGGTATTTCTGTTGCTGCACATCAGAAAGGCAGGGTAATTGATGCAAATCAGGCACTGGATGGTGATGGTCCGTTTACTCCGGAGCGAAGTGGTACATTACCTGCCGGCGATCTTGCCCGCTTATGCTTTAGTGGAAAATATCCCCTGGATTATGTGATGAAGATGATTAAAGGCAAGGGGGGAATGATTGCTTATCTGGGCACTAATGATGCTTATGAAGCAGGATTAAATGCCGAAAACGGTGATAAAAAGACAATTCTTATCCTTAATGCTATGGCATACCAGATAGCTAAAGAGATTGGAGCAATGGGTGCAGTAATGAAAGGAAATGTTGATGCTATTATATTAACAGGTGGTATTGCTCATAATAGTATCATAGTTGATTATATTAAAACTATGGTAGCCCATATCGCAAAAGTGGTGATTTACCCTGGTGAAGACGAAATGGAAGCTTTAGTAATGAATGCCTTAATGGTCATGAAGGGTGAGGTAGAATGTAAAGTATATTAAGGCGTGTTCCCTGAAACCGGAATAATTTTGCCATTAAAATATTTATCTCCTTTAATTGCAAAATCTGATATCAAAACTGCCATTTCCTGTGCTGTTACGGCTGCTTTATAACCCGGAAAAGCTTCATTAAACATCTCGGTATTAGCAGATCCGAGGGCTAAGCAATTAAAGGCAATATTTTGTTCTTTGTATTCTTCAGCCAGACATTCAGTTAAGTTTGCAATTGCTGCCTTACTGGCACTATAGTATGATAAACCCGGAAATTTTGCGCTTCCCTGAACTGCTCCCATACTGCTGATATTTATTACATGGCTTCTTTTTTCCTTTCCCATTAGAGGTAATAATAATTTTATTAATTGAGCAGGAGCAAAAAAGTTAATATTAAAGGTACGTTCTGCATTATCACAGGATGTTTCTGTAAATAAGGTCTTTTGCAGGAATCCTGCGTTGTTTATTAGTATATCAACCGATTTCATATGTTTGATAACAAAATCATAAATTTTCTGTTCGTTTTTCATTATATTTTCAAGGTCTGTAACTAATGGAATTAATTCCCCTGCTTCTTTATCATTGCACTCAGTTTTAAGACTTTGTAATTTATCCTTACTCCTTGAAATTATAATAATAAGGTTCTTTTTATTGGCGGCAAATATCTTTGCTGTTTCGCGTCCAATCCCGCGACTTGCTCCTGTAATAATAATGTTCATAGAGTTTATTGAGTTTGTAAAGTTCGTAAAGTTAATAAAGTTTGTAAAGTTTCGGGTTTCATGTTTTATTTCCCGTTACAACTTATGCATACACTTAAAGCTTAATAAGAATACGGATTTTGCGATCCGCCAGCTGGCGGAGAAGCAATCTCTCCTGACTTTTCGTAAAGCATATGAAAGTCCACGTAAATTATGTAGAATAAGTTGAAAGTATTATAATATTTTATTTATCTTTTCGCTTTTACTTATATTCTCATTGAGCAGGTAAGGTTACGTATTAATTTAAAATTCGGTATGTTATTGAATATTAAAAAATTAACTGTTTTTTCTCTGTTTTTTTTCTTTGTTCTTATCTCTCTGTTTGCACAGACTAAAGGAGGAGACAGGTCGGGCAATGGTAGAAGGTACTTTTTTGGTGGAAATTTTGGTTTACAATTTGGATCAATTACAAATATTGAGGTTTCACCAATTGCCGGATATCGTATTTTCCCATGGCTTTCTGTAGCAGCAGGACCTAAATACCAGTTATATGGCGAAAATTATGCCGGATTCAAATTCAATACACACATTTACGGAGGGAGAGCTTTTACAAGGATTATGGTTATCGGTGACCTTGACGAGTTTATTCCTCTCGGATTTCATGGAGGGTTGTTTGTACATGCTGAATACGAAGCTTTAAACCTTGAACGGCAATATTTTGACCTTACAGGCAGTGAGGGGCGGTTTTGGTTACAATCAGTTCTTGTCGGCGGTGGTATCAGTCAGCCCATTTCCGAAAGAGCATCCGTAAATATAATGCTCCTCTGGAATCTGAATGAAACTGCTAATTCTTTGTATAATAATCCTATTATTAAATTTGGAATTAATTTCTAATATTTACACCTTAAAAACCTCACCCTCTGTACGTGCTACAACAAGTGCCCCGGTGGTATCACTCCACACATTGGTTGCTGTTCTGAACATATCCAGTATCCTGTCAACTGATATTATCAACCCGATAGCTTCCAGTGGTAGCCCAATGGCTGATAAGATAATAGTGATCATTACCATTCCTGCCATAGGTACACCTGCAGCCCCAATAGATGCTAACAGTGCGGTTATTACAACAAGTGCTTGTTGAAATATGCTAAGTTCAAGACCGTATGCCTGAGCAATGAATACCGCTGCAACACATTCATATAATGCTGTTCCATCCATGTTGATAGTTGCACCGAGTGGTAGTGTAAAACCGGTTATTTTTCGGGAAACACCATCCTTATGCTCCACTGCATCGAGGGTAAGGGGAAGTGTGGCCATGGTTGATGAAGTGGAAAAAGCAGTTAGCAGGGGAGTAGATACTGCCTGGAAATGTTTTAAAGGATTTACTTTTGCCAGTAATAACTGGATAAGTGGAAGGGTTATGAGACAATGAATCGACAGACCAATGAGAACAGTTATCATATATTCACCCATGCGAAGAGCCAGCTCAGCCAGGTTCTCGGTTTGGGCAACCACCCCGGCAATGATACCAAAGATCCCCAGTGGAGCAAGTTTTATTATAATCATTGTAAGCTTCATCATTGCTTCAAATGAGGCATTAAAGAAGTCGGTTAGCATCGCCTTGTGTTTGTTGTTAAGTTTAGTGATAACAAACCCAAAAAGGAAAGCGAATAAGATAATAGAGAGCATTTTTCCTTCAACAAGGGCCTTGAATATATTTACAGGGATCATTTCTATGAAAGTCTGACCCAAACTCTTCTCCACAAGGGCAAACCCTTCAACATTACCGGTTAAGCCCAGGTCAGCACCTGTACCCGGGCGAATTAGATTTACAAGAATAAGTCCTGTTAATATTGCAAGAATGCTCGTTGATATGTAATAGATAATGGTTTTCAGGCCCAGACGCCCTATATTGCCAGAGCCAATATTTGTAATTGCCGATATGATAGAGGTAAAGATTATCGGTATAATGATCATTTTCAGACCCCTCAGAAAGACTTCTCCTATCCATTCAACCCAATATACATGATCCTTTAAATAAAGTCCAAAAAATACTCCCAGTACCAAGGCAATGAATATTTGCCAGTGAAGTTTAATGCTTATCCTTTTCATTTTTCGTTTTTTTGACCGCTAATATAAAAATAATAGATCATTTATGGAAAAATGGAGTAGAGGGAGTAAAGGGAATATAGGTTATAAAAATTAGAGTTCCAATATTCCAATATTCCAATATTCCATTTTTCCAATATACCTATACATTAATCTGAAGAATAATTAAATGTTCATAAAAAAGATTTAAAAGCATTCACATATGTTAAATATACTACAAATAAGTTACATATGTGAAGACAATGCAAGCAAAAACAGATAAATTATTAACATTTATAACTATAAAAACAATAAATTATTCATATTGACATATATTACACATTACCAGTCTTATAATATACTTATATATAGTATTAATTTAAGAGAATTATAATTTTTTTTACAATATTGTAAAATATGCTTACCAAAATGATAATATATAACAGAATGCCAGTTGATTACAAGATTTTGGTAAAGGAATGATTGAAATTAGTGAAAAAAGGCAATATTATAAGCTGTATTTGCCTGATTAAAGAGATACGGAGATCATCTCAAATACTAATCAGATAGGGGAAAGCCATATTAATGCCAAAAGAAGTATTAAATACAGCCAATTTAATAAATAACATGAACAAATACAGAATAACATGAATTACGATATCACATATGTAACATACATATATTCACATATGTTAAAGAAATATTTATTACATTTGTAACATATGGAAGATCAAATTGACAAAAGATTAAGGCTTTTACTTGAAAATGAACGACTTACATCTTCGCAATTTGCAAAAATTGTGGGATACATGCCTTCTAGTATTTCACATATCCTGTCAGGGAGGAATAAACCCGGTTTTGATTTTATACAGGAGATATTAAAGAAATTTGATACAATAAATCCGGATTGGTTAATTCTGGGACGTGGTGAAATATATAAAACAACTGATAGCGTTCTGGATAATAGCAAGAAATCAACTATTAAAGAGAGTATAAACACAAGCCAGGTTAAATCTGAACCTGATTCACCTTATGTATCTAATGTAAAGGTTGAAACAGATGGTAAAGTTATTGTAAAAGTACTTGTCTTCTATTCTGATAAGACATTTACTGAATATATACCATCGGAGAAGCTAAGGGCTAAGGGCTAAGGGCTTAGAGCTCTAATATCAACACATTATATTAAATACTTTTCACAATATTCCGAAGAGAATCCGAATTTAGTTATTTTTGTGGTTGAAATGAAAAAATTTATCCACGACTTTCAAATAATATCTAACCGTAGGATTAATGAGGACTATTTTGTTTTGTCACTTTCCGGTATACAGCCATTACCTGAAATTAGGCCTGGTCAGTTTGTCCAGGTAAGAGTGGATAATTCCCAAAATACATTCTTAAGACGCCCTTTTTCGGTTTATGATGTGAATTATAAACAAAGCATACTATACCTTCTGATCCAGATAGTTGGTGAAGGAACAAAGGTTCTTTCAGAATTGAAAAGTGGAGAGGTTCTGAACCTGGTTTACCCGCTTGGAAATTCATTTTCTTTGCCTGATGGTAAAAAGGTTCTGATAATTGGAGGTGGTGTTGGTGTTGCTCCTCTTATGCTGCTTGGCAGATGGTTAAGGGAACAAAAAATGGAACCTGTTTTTCTTTTTGGATACCGCAATTCCGGATTGCTTGTTGATATTGATCTTTTTACCGGGTTTGGGAAAGTCCATATTGCTACGGATGATGGCAGTGCAGGTGAAAAAGGAGTTGTTACACAGCATTCTTTTCTGCATAATGTACCGGGCGATATCAGTATGGTTTATACATGCGGGCCTGAGGTTATGATGAAAGCTGTTGCTTTATGGGCTGAGAATAATGGTATCCCATGCGAAGTTTCTCTTGAAACTTATATGGCTTGCGGAATCGGGGCGTGTTTATGTTGTGCGCAGGAAACAGTTCATGGAATTTCTCATGTTTGTACTGATGGCCCGGTTTTTAATTCAAAAGAGTTGGTATGGTAAACTTAGGTGTTAATATCGGTAATCTACATCTGAAAAATCCTGTTACTACTGCATCGGGCTGTTTTGGCTATGGTACGGAATATGAGGATTTTATTGATTTAGGGAAGTTGGGAGCTATTTTTGTAAAGGGTACAACCGGTAGTAAACGTGAGGGAAATCCTTCTCCACGAACGGTTGAGACTTCCTCCGGAATGCTTAATTCAGTGGGACTGCAAAATAAAGGGGTCGATTATTTCATAAGTAACATTTATCCTGAAATACAGCAGTATAACACGCATATCATTGTTAATGTCTCCGGGTCAACTATCAAAGAATATGTGATGGTTGCTGATAAGTTAAACGATCTGGAAAAGATACCTGCTATAGAACTCAATATATCCTGCCCAAATGTTAAAGAAGGAGGGATGGTGTTTGGAACGCACCGCCCTTCAGCTATTGAAGTAACCACAGCCATCAGGAAAGTTTATAATAAAACTCTTATTGTTAAGCTTTCTCCTAATGTCACTTCCATATCAGAATTTGCCAAAGCAGTTGAAGGTGCCGGAGCTGATGCTGTTTCACTTATTAATACACTGCTTGGTATGGCTATTGATGCTGAGAAGCAAAAGCCTGTGCTGGCAACAGTTACGGGTGGTTTATCCGGACCTGCAATTAAACCTGTTGCACTGAGGATGGTTTGGGAGGTCTATAATTCTGTGAAAATTCCTGTTATCGGGATTGGGGGAATTATGAATGCCACTGATGCTATTGAATTTATGCTTGCCGGTGCAACTGCTGTGCAGATTGGAACAGCTAATTTTATTGATCCTCGTGTTACTGTCAAAGTGATAAATGGTATCGAAGATTATCTTGTTAAAAAGGATATTACAGATGTCAATAACCTTGTTGGCGCATTAAAAATCGTTTACTGACTTCTTCTTCCTAAGCCTTAGTCTTCTTTATAGACTTCTTAATAAAATTATTTACAATTATTTGCTATATTCATGGGATTTATGTAATTTGGAAACCAATCTTTTTATGTCTTTATAAAACAGTTAAGAAGATTTTTAGTTTGAGATATTTACACTATATAAACATATTTTAATAATCCAATAAAATTACAATTATGAAAAAGTCTGTTGTATTTGTTTTTATCGCAATGTTATTTGTAATTTCCGGATGCTCTAAAAAATCGGTTGATATTGATGCCGAAAAAGCGGCTATTAAGAAAATACTAACTAATGAAACTTCTGCATATCTGAACCAGGATCTGGTTGAAGTATTAGATGTTTTTTCCCAGGATGAGAAAACTATATATCTTTCGGTAGGAAGCCAGGGGTATAAGGAAATAATTGGATTTGAGGATATTACGAAATATTTAAGGACCAGTAGCAAGTCTGACTGGTCGGCCTATACCGATTATAATGTTAAGAAGTCAAATTGGAATATTAACATTAATGGAAATAATGCTATAGTCTATTTTAACCAGACGATGGAGTTTAAGATGAATGGCGAACCGATGGAAACTCACTCGAAGGAAATAAGGTATATGGAGAAGCAAAAAGGGGATTGGAAAATTGTTATGCTTGCATGGATTGATATGTCATTCTTTGAAGATGAAATAATAGGAAAAACTTTCTAAATACCTGGTAATAAGTTGTATTTTTTTTATTAAATACTTAAATATATAATTATATCCGGGGTATATGTGCCCCGGATTTTTTTCGAACCTTAAACTATACTTTATTAACCCAAAAATAATTACATTATGAAAAAATCAAGTTTTCTAATTCTGCTTCTGACCTCTTTTCTTTTTTTTGGTTGCCAGACCGGGGTACAGCAAAAGGTTAAGCAGTACTCTATCAACCAGTTTATGGAGAATACTTCTGTTTTCGGGAGTTCTTTTTCTCCCGATGGGAAAAAGCTCCTGTTTACAAGTAATGAAACAGGGGTTTATAATGCATTTGAGGTAAGTGTTGAGGGCGGCGAACCACAGCAAATTACCAATCGGCAGGAGTCAACCTACGGGATGTCATATTTCCCTGAAGACGAGCGGATTATCTTAACCTCAGATCAGGGTGGTAATGAGATCAATCATCTGTTTGTAAGGGAAACCGATGGGTCAATTCATGACATAACTCCCGATTCAACCGCCAGGGCATCATTCGGAGGGTGGAGCCACGACAGGAAAAGCTTCTTTTATCTTTCCAATAAACGCGATCCGAGGTTTATGGACCTGTTTGAAATATCCTTCAAGAATATGGAACCTGCAATGATATTCGAAAACAATAAAGGTTTCAATTACGGATCAATCTCTGAAGATAAGGAACTCATGACTTTGACCAAAACTATTACCCAGTTGAATAACAACATGTTCCTGTATAATTTTGAAACGTGTGAAACAAAACTTATTTCTGAACATGAAGGGGACATAACCTTTTCTCCGGTTGATTTCAGTGCGGATAACAAATATTTATACTACCTGACCGATGAGAATAGCGAATTCAAATATCTGATGAAGATGAATTTAACTACAGGTGAAAAGGAAAAAGTATTCGAAACCGAATGGGATATCATGTATGCATATCATTCATACCACCATAAATACAGGGTTATCGGGATTAATAGGGATGCGCAAACAGTTATTAAAATGTTTGATTTGGCTACTGGTAATGAGGTTGAATTTCCTGAATTGCCGGGACAGAATATTACATCGGTTAATATTTCTGATAATGAAGATAAAATGGCATTCTACGTTGGTAACTCGCGTCAGCCATCTAACCTGTATATCTATGATTTCGAAACCGGTAAATACCAGAAACTTACTAATAGTCTTAATCCTGAAATCAATCCGGATTTGCTGGTTGACGGTGAGGTAGTACGGTATCCGTCATTCGACGGGGTTGAAATTCCTTCAATTCTCTATAAACCGGTTAATGCTTCTGAGAAAAACAGGGTACCTGCTCTTGTTGCAGTTCATGGCGGACCGGGCGGGCAGTCAAGAATTGGTTACAGAGCCAGTTACCAGTATCTTGTAAATCATGGATATGCCGTTATTGCTGTAAATAACAGGGGAAGTAGTGGTTATGGCAAGACCTTTTATGCCATGGACGACCTGAAACATGGTGAAGATGATCTTCAGGATTGTATCTATGCCAAAGATTTCCTGGCTGAAACCGGCTGGGTAGATACAAATAAGATCGGTATCATGGGTGGATCATATGGTGGCTATATGGTTGCTGCAGCACTTGCTTTTACACCTGAGGCTTTTGATGTTGGTGTAGATATTTTCGGTGTCACTAACTGGTTAAGAACCCTTAAAAGTATTCCTAGTTGGTGGGAAGCACAACGAGAAGCTCTTTATATCGAATTGGGTAACCCTGAAACTGATTCAGCCTATTTATATAAGATATCACCTCTTTTTCATGCGGCGAACATTACTAAACCCCTGATAGTTCTGCAGGGAGCAAACGACCCCAGGGTACTGAAGGTTGAATCGGATGAAATTGTGGAAATAGCCCGTAACAATGGAGTTCCTGTTGAGTATGTTGTATTTGATGATGAAGGACATGGTTTCAGGAAGAAAAAAAATGAAATTGAATCGTGGGGAAAAATACTGGCGTTCCTGGATAAGTATCTTAAAGGTGAAGATTAGTTGGGTAGTTAAGTAAGTTCACCTAGTACCCTTATCTTAGCCCTTTAACAAAATTAAAATTGGTCGAAGGTTGTACTTGTTCTGAGTGTTTGAGCCTTTTGATAAGCTTCTGAAGGATATTCCCGGAAGGTTTTTCAAAACTAAGGTCAATCAGAAAGTTTCTGAATCCTTTCGAAGTAAGTTTACTTTTATACTGTAGAAGGGAAACGGGGACATCGGGTACTACGATGGTTATACCGTTGCGCACAAACCTGCGGAAATTCTCTCCCCGGTCATCCCTGAAATCATTACCTGCAGAGTCATCCAGACTTACAGGCATACGGCTGGTGAATAGGCGTGGATAGAAATATAAAGGTACTATTCCATCTCGTTGTTTATGCTGATCCATGTTTTCAAAGTCGTTCTCCATTGGGTAAATGTAATTCTTTATGCTTTGCTCTTTTAGAAACATAATAGCAGCATCGTTAAATGTATATACGTTTTCGTTTGTTGAACAGAGTGCATTTGCAGGAATAATAACTTTCTGTGAGAGATGACCAAGCATAAACTGATTAAAGCCATGCTTTAATATATCATTTGCAAGGGTTTGATAATAAGATACCTCTTTTTCCGGAATAAAGGAGGGGAGTTCCATCCATATTTTCCCTGCGTTTCTTTTCAGGAAATGGGCAGATGTATCCAGTTTTTTCCAGTCTCCTTTTGGAAGATTGATAATCAGTCCGTTTATCTCATCAAACCTGATTTTCCGTAGCCATTTCAGATCTCCTATACGCAGGAAGATTTGTTCTTTTCCCGGTTTTAAACGTTTTCCTGTATTGTTCAGAATTGCTCTTTTGTTGTTTTCAGGCATTTTGGCTGATACAGGCTTCTCATTTATATCAAACTTATTTGGAAATTTCTGGTCTCTCAAACCTGCCAGGAAAACCCTGTCGCCCTCGCTAACTCCCTGGAAAGAACTTTTTATAATAAATAGGTTGTTCCCTTCTGCCTGAATGTCTTTTATTTTCAGCACTTTCCTTTCATCTGTTAAACTACTGTGGATCCGTATACGATTGCCGGTTTTTAGTGGGTGAGGGGTTTCTACTTTGATAACAGCAGAGGAGCTTTCCCTTACCGTTCCGATAAAAAGACCGGTATCGGGAAAACCGCTCAGCGCATCCCTGACATCCCCACCGGCAAAATAGCCTGTTTTCTGCCGTCCCATATCGTATTGAAGTAATTTGACGGCTTCTTCCTTTTTTCCCGGATCATCAATCACCGTTCTATATGCTTTTGCAACACGGTAAACGTACTCAGCAGATTTCATCCTGCCTTCAACCTTAAAAGAGGTGATCCCGAGTTTGATCAATTCAGGAATACGATTTATTAATTCATTGTCTTTCAGACTGAAAAGATACGTCTTCTCATTATTTACTTCAAATACTCTGCGACAGGGTTGTGTGCAGAGTCCGCGATTTGCACCCATACCTCCTATATAGCTTGAGAACAGGCATAATCCTGAAAATGAGTAGCATAAAGCACCATGAATAAACATTTCCAAATCTACATGATTTTGGATGCTGATAGATTGCAGTTCAGACATTGTAAGTTCCCTGGCAAGTATAACCCTTTCAAAACCAGCTTTCCCGGCAAAGGATGTTCCAGCTGAGTTATGAAAACCCATCTGGGTGCTTGCATGCAGTACAAGATTTGGGAAATGTTTCTTTACAAGGTAGTATACACCCCAATCCTGAATAATAAGTGAAGAAACAGTTGTTTTGGAGAGAAAATGCAGAATATCCAGTAATTCAGGCAATTCCCGGTTTTTAATAACGGTATTAAGGGTGAGATATACTTTAATATCCCGTTTTTTTGCTTCACGAAGTAAAGCCAAAAACTGGATGAGAGTGAAGTTATCCGCACGATTCCGTGCATTAAATTGTTTCAGTCCCAGGTACACTGCATCAGCGCTACCTTCCGCAGCAGCAAAAAATGACTCGGTGTTCCCAACCGGAAGAAGTAATTCTGGTTTTGCCATACTCTGAAAAGATAAAAGACAAAAGTAAAAAGATAAAAGTTAATAAGAAGAAAAAGATTTTGTTAAAGGTGAGTAAGGTAAGTAGGTGAGTGTGTGATAAGGCAAAATTTGTTTTATATATGAAAAACCAATAAATTCGGAACATAATGTTCAACTTTTTTAACCTGAATATGAAATGAAAAATACCACAAAAACCAGGGAACAGCTCTTAAAAGAGTTAGAGAAATCAAATAAAAACATTGCTGAATTGGAAAAATATGAAACCAGGTGCGAAAAAGCAAAAAAGACGATACAGGAGAGAGAGAAAAATTTCCGGGATTTGGTAGAAAATTTATTGGATGGGGTTGCAATAGCCGATGAAAATGGATTCCATATCTATACAAATCCTAAATTCTCAGAAATTACGGGTTATAGTAAAAATGAACTTCTACAAATGACAGGCTGGGATTTTACCAGACCTGAAGATGTAGCCAAACTTAAAAAAAGAATGAAAGACCGGATGGAAGGCAAACCCGTCAAAACTCATTATGATCGTATCATCGTTAGAAAAGATGGAAAGGAAGTTCATGTCGAAATGTCAACAATGACAACTATCTGGCAGGGGAAGAAACACCCAATGGCTGTTTTTCACGATATCACCGAACGCGGGCAAGCTGAAGAGAAATTGAAAAAAATCGAGGCTCGCCAGGCACTTATCCTTAAGTCACTTCCAATGGCATTTTACATCGCACAGCCTTATGATGACTACGGGGGGATGTGGGTCAGCGAACAAATCGGAAAAATTTCCGGTTTTACTGCAGAACAATTCATGAATGACATTAATTTGTGGGCATCGAGGTTACATCCGGAAGATAAGGATCGTGTGTTAGACGAGTTTGACAAAGTGCTTGAGAGAGAAACAATTGATATTGAATACAGATGGCAAGCTTCAGACGGAAAGTACTTATGGTTTCTCGACTCCGGAGTACTCATACGGGATGAAAAAAGCAAGCCGATTGAAATAATAGGAACCTGGCTTGACATCACAAAGCGCAAGTGGATGGAGGAAGCGCTGAGTAAAAGTGAAGACAGGTTGTCTAAAGTAATGATCGCTGTAAATGATGGGATGTGGGACTGGAACCTGAAAACGAATGAGGTCTATTTCGATTCGAGATATTATAAAATGTTAGGTTATGGGGTTGACCAATTTTCCCATAGACTTGAGGAGTTTCAAAAAAGGGTGCATCCCGGGGACATCGAAAATGTTATGACTAATGCCGAAAAACACCTGAAAGGAGAGATAGAAAGGTTTGATGTCGAATTTCGTTTTGCCAGAAGTGACGGGAGTTGGATGTGGATTTTGGGAAGGGGTATCATAGTGGAGAGAGATGATGATGGCAATCCAACACGTTTTATTGGAACCCATACTGATATAAACAAGCGCAAGCAGGCAGAAGCAGAACTTGCAAAACACCGTGAACATCTCAAAGAACTTGTAAAAAAACGAACTGCAGAACTGGAGGAAAAAAATAAAAAACTTACACAATTCAATAAACTTTTTGTGGATAGGGAATTCAGGATCAAAGATTTGAAAGACAAGGTGAAAGAACTGGAAGGTAAGAAGTTGGAAAAAGGTGAGTAGGAAGAAAAAGAGAAGAGGACATTAGGTAGTTATTGAAGAAGTTGTTAATTACAACGGAGCGAATGATAATATATTACGGGAGCGTTAGCGACCAAATGAAGTTCGCGAAGCGAACATTTGACGCGATCCGCCGGTTGGCGGAGAGCGTTTGACACGATCGATGGGAGTATATGGCGCGACCAGAAGGAGCCTGTTGAATCGCAAAGAGTATAAATTGAAAGCAAGTAAGTAAACTATTTATATGGAAAATCTTGAAAATAAAACAAGGAAACAGCTTTTTAAAGATTTGGAGAAATCAAATGCTAAAATTGTTGAACTGGAAAACTATGAAGCCAAACGAAAGCAAACCGAAGAGGCAATGCACAACAAAGATCGTGTATATAGGACATTATTAAATAATTTACCCGGCTTTACTTATCGATGTCTAAACGATAAAAATTGGACGATGAGCTATATAAGCGAAGGTTGTAAAGAACTTACCGGTTATCTACAAGAAGATTTTATTAATAATAAAAATATTGCATTTAATGACATCATTGATAAAGGATATACGCAAAAAATATGGAATGTGTGGCAAGATGTATTAGAAAAGAAAACGGCATTTGAATATGAATATCCAATAATAACGAAAAGTGGACAAATTCGATGGGTATGGGAAAGAGGCTGCGGTATTTATTCAGATGATGGTAAGCTTCAATTTCTGGAGGGATTTATCACAGATATCACAGAACGAAAGCAGGCGGAAGAAGAACTTGAAAAACATCGCGAGCATCTTGAAGAAATTGTGAAAGAACGAACCTATGAGGTTGAAAGATCACAGAAATCATTGGTTCTGTTGCTGGAGGATGTAAATGATATTAACGATGACTTAAGGAATGCTAATACCATGTTAAATGCTACTAATAAAGAACTTGAGGCATTTACGTATTCAGTTTCTCACGACCTGCGGGCTCCCTTAACCAGGATGGATGGCTTTAGTAAAGCGCTGATTGATAGCTATTCAAGCAATCTGGATGATAGGGCTGTACATTTTCTTAGCCGTATCAGAGCATCAAGTAAGCATATGGCAAAACTTATTGATGATTTGCTTTCACTTTCAAGAATAACCATGGAAAAAGTTACCAGGCGAAAAATTGACCTGTCACAAACTGCAGGTAAAATTACAAATGAATTAAAGGCATCTGAGCCCGGGAGAAAGGTGGATTTTGAAATCACAAAAGGATTAAGTGCAAATGCAGACAGGAAATTTGTTATCATAATTCTTGAAAATCTTCTGGGTAATGCTTTTAAATTCACCGGAAAGAAGAATAATACAATAATTAAATTCGGAAAAATAATAATTAATAAAGAAAAGGTTTTCTTTATAAAGGATAACGGTGCAGGGTTTAATATGAAATATTATGATCTGATTTTTACCGCATTTCAACGCCTCCATTCAAATGAAGAGTATAAGGGATCAGGTATAGGACTTGCAATTGTCCAAAGAATAATAAATAAACACGGAGGAAAAATATGGGCTGAAAGTGAGGAAGGAAAAGGAGCAACGTTTTACTTCAGGTTTGAATAAGGTGAGTAAGGTTCACTTACCTCACTTACCATTTATGAATTTGACTAATTGTTAAACTAAATATCTTCCATATGCAAGATCTGAAAATACTTATTGTAGATGATGTTCAGGATGATGCTGAATTGATTGCTTTGCAGCTGAAACAGCAGGGAATTAAATTTTTATGGAAACATGTTGATAATGCACAAAAACTAAGTAATGCCTTAACTGATGAAACATGGGATATTGTGATCACAGATTATGCAATGCCTGGTTTTGATGGTATTGAAGCATTAAGAATTGTGAACGATCATGATGAGAATTTGCCTGTTATCATGGTATCAGGTACCATGGGTGAAGATGTAGCAGTTGAGGCAATGAAAAAAGGTGTAACCGATTATCTGATGAAAAACAATCTGCTTCACCTGGGTCAGGCAGTATTACGGGAAATTAAAGATTCCGAAAACCGCCAACAGCACAAAAAAGCACGGGCAGCTCTTGTTCAGAGCGAAGAAAAATTCAGACTGCTGGTAGAAAATGCTCCTGTTGGTATATCTATTTCTAATCTGGACGGGAAATTTCAGGCTGTTAATAAGACATATTGTGATATTATCGGTTATTCGGAAAAGGAATTGCTTAATATGGCATTTATGGATCTTACAGTTGAAGAATTTAAGGAACTGACTGTAAATATAGTAGATGAATATCTTGAGGGAAAGATTGAAGAGACCAGGATAGAGAAGCAGTATATACGTAAAGACGGGAAAATTATTGACGTGGCAATATATACAGCTATTAAAAGAGATGAAGAAAAAACCCCTGAATATTTTATCAGCGTATTACAAGATATTACTGAAATAAAAAAGGATGATAGAATAAGATCTGTGATATATAATATTGCCAATGCAACTGATAAAACCAAGGATTTGAATGAATTTATTGATGAAGTAAGGAACGAATTATCGAAAGTAATTGATACGAAAAACTTTTATGTTGCTTTATATGAAAAAGAAACCGATACACTTTCACTTCCATTTATTGAAGATGAAAAGGATAAATTCACTTCTTTCCCTGCTAGTAAAACTCTGACTGGCTATGTGATAAAAACTAAAAAATCATTATTTGCCACTAAAGATATTATAGAAGAATTAGAACGATCCGGTGAAATTGATCTTATCGGAACAGAGTCGGAAATTTGGCTTGGAATTCCACTTATGATTAAAGAAGAAGTTACCGGTGTTCTTGTTGTACAGAGTTACGAAGACAAATATGCGTATAAAATAAGTGATATAAATATGCTGGAAATGGTATCACATCAGGTAAGCATTTCCATTGAACGTAAAAAAGCAGAACAAGACCTGAAAGAAGCTCTCAGGAAAGCTGAAGAATCTGATCGCCTGAAATCTGCATTTTTGTCAACAATGTCGCATGAGCTTCGTACCCCCTTGAATGCTATTCTCGGTTTTTCAGAATTAATCAACGAGAATCTTCAAAAAAATGAAATAATTGATTTCGTTCAATTAATCAATAAGAGCGGTCAACAGCTATTCGGAATAATTGAGGATATCCTTGATGTTACTGATATGGAAAGTGGAAAGTCAAGGATTACAAAAGAGGAGTTCCCTGTTGATTCAGTTCTTCAGGAACTTTACCCCGAAATAGAATCAATACTGGAAAAGGAAAAAAAGCAACACATTGAAATAAAATATTTTCCCCCTCCTGGCAGTAATAGGATTAGGGTTACTACAAATAAATCAAAATTTATTAAAATATTTTTTCACATTCTGAGTAATGCATTTAAATTTACTGAAAAAGGAACTGTTGAATATGGATTTAAAACAGAACAGGATAATATAATTTTCTATGTTAAAGATACCGGAATTGGCATTTCTGAAGATGAGCAGAAGGTTGTTTTCGAAAAATTCAGACAGGTTGATGACAGCAATACACGCGTGTACGGGGGTATCGGATTAGGTCTTGCCCTGGTTAAGAAGTTAATTGAATTGCTTGATGGAAGAATATGGTTAGATTCTGAACCTGGAAAAGGATCGGTTTTTTATTTCTCACTTCCATACGGTAAATCTGTGGAAGAAATAGCAGTGGATAAGAAAACCGGTGAAAAGAAAGAAAAAAAATTGCTTAATGATAAAACAATATTGATAGTTGAAGATGAAAATTCTAATTACCTGCTTCTTGAAACATTATTAAAACTTGAAAATGCAAATACAATATGGGCAAGAAACGGTGAAGAATCAATTAAGAAATTTAGGGAAAATGAAAATATCGACCTTATTTTAATGGATCTGAAAATGCCGGTAATGGACGGCTATGAAGCTACCCGCCAAATAAAACAATTATCAGAAAGTATGCCAATAATTGCACTTACCGCTTATACGGAATCAGAAAGTATTGGGAAAGCAAAAAGCTGGGGTTTTGATGATTATCTGGAAAAACCCATTAAACGTTCCGAGCTATTTGAAAGAATTGGTGAATTTATTAAATAGAGACGTCTACTTGCCGCTTAAGCAGTAAATACAATAATAAACTGTCTTTATTTCTCGCTAAGTATATAAAAACTCTTATATATACTGTTCTGGCAGTAAATCCATCTGTATTTATATAAATAAATTGCATAATTAAATAAATATATATATTTTTACTGCCTAAACGGTAATTATTTATGAAAAATATTCAGTATATCGGAGATATAGTAAAATATCATAGAAAAAAAGCCGGACTAAGTCAAAAAGCTCTGGCAGATATAGCAGGTATTGGTAAAACTGTTGTTTTCGATATTGAAAAAGGAAAAGAGACAGTTCAATTCAAATCCATTGAAAGTGTTTTTAAAGCTTTAAATATTAATATATTATTTGATAGTCCACTTATGGAAAAATGGAAGAAAGGAATAGAGAGAGTAGAGGGAGTAGATGGAATAACGGAAGAAAGAGAAGAACATTAAACTTTGAACATTATGAGAAAAGCTAAAGTATACATGCATACTAAACATGCTGGTTATTTAACAGAAGTTGAAAAAAACAAGAAATACAAATATTCTTACAACGATAACTTTAAAGGAAATCCTATTTCTTTAACAATGCCGGTTAAAATAAAAGAATTTTACTTTAATTCCTTTCCACCCTTTTTTGACGGATTGTTACCTGAAGGTATTCAATTAGACGGTCTGTTAAGAATTAAAAAGATAGATAGAGATGATTATTTCAGTCAATTAATGGCAACTGGTGCTGATCTGGTAGGTGCTGTAAGTGTGGAGGAAATATTATGAGCAAGTGTCCTATAACATATGAAGAGAGCGAAAGTAAATATTCCCCTAATGGATTAAAATTACTTTCACGAAATCTTTCAGATTTAAAAGATATTGAATATTCAGCAGAAGAACAAAGACATGAAGCTGCTGTACGTGCAACTAAAATGTCTATTCAGGGTGTACAACCAAAACTAAGTGCTATTTTAAATATTCAGCACTCAAAATTTGAGATTGTTGATATAAAAGGTAAATATATCATAAAACCACAGCATCATATCTATCCGCAATTGCCGGAAAATGAAGACCTGACTATGAAAATGGCATCAAAATGCGGAATAAATACGCCTATACATGGTTTGGTATATTCTAAAGATGGAACATTGTCATACTTCATTAAAAGATTTGACAGGCTTGGAAAAAACAGTAAATTACCTTTAGAAGATTTTGCTCAATTGGCAGGAGAAAAAAGAGAAACCAAGTATGAATATTCTGTAGAGAAATTAATTAAGTTAATTGACAATAATTGTACTTTTCCACAAATGGAAAAAATCAAATTTTTTAAACGATTCTTATTTAACTTCTTAGTAGGAAATGAAGATATGCATTTGAAAAATTATTCTCTGATTACTCAAAATGATAAAATAGAATTGAGTCCTGCATATGATTTTCTTAATTCAAGTATAGTATTGGGGAAAAATATCGAAGAATCAGCCTTAGCTCTTAAAGGGAAAAAGAAAAAATTTACTAAGAACATACTAATTGATTATTTAGGTTCAGAAAGATTAAATAATAACCAAGTTGTTATTAATAATACACTTAATGAATTAAGAAATGCTATATCGTCGTGGTATAGTTTAATAAATATCTCCTTTTTAAATCAAGATGTTAAAGATGATTATAAAGAACTATTAGAAAAACGCATTGATATCCTAAAGCTCTAAAATTATATCAGATCGGGTATTTTTGGGATTCATTTTCCGATACAAAAATTCTTAAAAATATTTCCGAGTATCTCATCGGTTGTTATATCACCGGTGATCTCGCCAAGCCAATGCAACGCTTCACGGATATCCTGGGCTAGTAAATCGTTGCTGATATTCT
>Ga0307991_1000296_pt1 | contig 37191 bp, 32 predicted proteins | sample EllFjometagen131_FD_203146 | JGI IMG/M metagenome (GOLD analysis project Ga0307991, IMG submission 203146) | Marine microbial communities from Ellis Fjord, Antarctic Ocean - #131 | ecosystem: Environmental > Aquatic > Marine > Unclassified | place: Southern Ocean | collected 2014-10-08 | reverse complement strand
GGGTGTTACCGGATCTATTGCCGCTTATAAAGCCGCGGATCTGGTCAGCAAACTGAAACAGAGGGGAGGGGAGGTCTTTACGGTAGTGACCAGGGCCGCCCGTGAATTTATCGCTCCTCTGACATTTGAGACATTATCTGGCAACCCGGTATACGCGGATCTCTTCGAGGAGCAGAGGCAGTTTTCTCCGGTACATATTTCTCTCGCGGAAAAGGCCGATTTATTGGTAATCGCCCCGGCTACCGCGAATTTTATCGGGAAGATGGCCGTTGGTCTGGCCGATGATCTACTCAGTTCGGTTGTGATGGCAACCCACGCGCCTCTTATCATCGCCCCGGCTATGAATACCGGTATGTACGAAAACCAGATTGTCCAGGCGAATATCCGAAAACTGGCTGATATCGGGGTGACTTTTGTCGGCCCGGAATCCGGGTATCTGGCCTGCGGATATGAGGGGCAGGGCCGAATGGCATCGACCGATACTATTATCCGCGAGATTGAGGTAGTTTTAAGTGCCTAAAGTGCCTAAAGTGCCTAAAGTTTGAAGTGCCTAAAGTTGTTACCTTCACCTGGTTTTTAGGGATTTCAATCCTGCTCAGGCCAGAGGATCCCCGATTATTTAGGAAAAATCCAGAAGTTGGTAATAAGGAATTCCCTGAAGAACAAAATTTATTGAGAAAAAGAATTATCATTACAGCCGGGCCAACCCGGGAGTTTATCGACCCGTTCCGATTTATCTCTAACCCCTCCAGCGGTAAGATGGGTTACGCTCTGGCCCGGGCCGCGATAGGCCAGGGGCAGGAAGTGATCCTGATAAGTGGACCGGTCGAGTTGCCTCCAATTGCAGGGGCAGTTCTGGTTCCGGTGATTTCGGCTTTGGAGATGAGAGAGGCGGTGAATAGCCATTTCCCCTCCGCGGACGCGGTTATCATGGCGGCGGCAGTTGCTGATTATCGCCCGGAGGATAATTCCCGGCATAAGTTAAAAAAGGGCAGCGCGGATATATCTCTCAAGTTGGTAAGGAATCCGGATATTCTTGAGGAACTTGGCCAGAAAAAAGGAGATACAATCCTTATTGGATTTTCAGCGGAGACTGAGAATATCATTGACAATGCCCTGAAAAAGTTAAAAAGTAAGAATCTTGATTTAATAATCTCCAACGATATCTCAGCCCCCGGTAGCGGATTTTCCGGAGATACGAATCAAGTAATTGTTTTTGATCGCCGGGGAATGGCGGACCAATGGCCAATGATGAGTAAAGATGATCTGGCGGATCGTATTATCAAGTTGACGATGGATTATTCGTAAGTTTCTCTCCCGAAATACTTCGGGATCCCGGTTTGTTTGATTGTAAATATCGGGACCGAAATACTTCGGGATCCCGGTTGTCTTAATTGATATTACCGGGACAATAAATCTGCCACAAAGACACTAAGAAAAACAAACAATTTTGTCATGTGCCTTTAAAGTTTTCTCTTTGTGCCTTAGTATCTTAGTGGCAAAAAAAGTAATTTTCCCCTTTCGGGAATTGGATTAGATATACAAGTATTATTAGCATTTATTTTTCCAAAGGAAAAATAAATGGCGCGGTAGCCAAGTGGTAAGGCGGCGGTCTGCAAAATCGCTATTCACCGGTTCGAATCCGGTCCGCGCCTTTTTTCTTCTCCCCACGGGGAGAAGAAAAAAGTTAAAATATTTTCTGTCGGGAGTTCAGGTCGGTTAATCACGGGGTGTTAACTTCAGTGTTTTTCACTAAGTTTTTCCTGAGATAAGCTATGCCATACTCGAAAAGCCTTTTTAACCTTTTTGAGTATGACCAAGCTTAGAAAACAGATGGGCCGGAGTGGTGGAATTGGCAGACACAAGGGACTTAAAATCCCTTGAGGGAAACCTCGTGCGGGTTCAAATCCCGCCTCCGGTATCTTATTTTTCCTTTAAAAAAATAAGAGGGTGTAAGCATTTGACCAATATTGCAGGCATGTTTATTATCTGAATACTTCTTCCAAAAAGTTGTAGAAATGGCCTGCGACATACGAAAAATCTTAGTTGTGACTCTCCTGATCCCGGGTGTATTTCTCCTGTGGGCTGAATGCCTTTTTCCGGCTGAGGAGAGGATTGTTGTTGTTGACGCAACCGGGGAGACGCTAGAATTTTTAAAACCCCCGCACACGATTGTTTCTCTCAATCCTGATTTTACCGGGAATATCATTGCTCTGGGAGTTGGTGACCGGTTGGTCGGTATAACCAATTACTGCCGGTACCAGGATAATCTTGCTACTCCGGAACGTCTCGGCGGACTCTGGCAGCCGAATCTGGAACGTATTGTCGCTCTCAATCCCGAGCTGGTTCTGGCTACCAGGGAAGGCAATAACCCCGGAATTATTTCCACCCTCCGAAGGCTTGAGATCCCGGTCTTTGTCTCCGGACAGTTTTCATCTTTTCAGGGTTACTTTGAACTCCTCCGGCAACTTGGATATATCCTGGGACGGGAGAAGGAAGCCGGGAGGTTGATTGACGAATTTAAGAACCGGCTTAACCGGATACGTCTTGCCTCGGCCGGTCTGCCTCCGGTGACGGTCTTTCTCCAGGTTGGAGTTAAGCCGCTGGTTACCATCAATAAAGAGACCTTGATTGGCGAGATGATTAAGATTGCCGGAGGAGATAATATCGCGGCGGATCTGTTTTCCCGCTACCCTTCTATCAGCCGGGAGCGAGTATTGGCCGATGACCCGGAAGTGATTATTATAGCCGCGATGGGGAGTGAGGCAGAGGCGGGGGTAGCATTCTGGGAGAAATTCCCTGAATTGCAGGCTGTGCAAAATCAGAGGATTTATGTAATTGATCCGGATCTTGTCTGTCGGTTGAGTCCCGGGCTTATGGAGGGGATTTCTAAGATTGAGTCATTTATCGCCGAAGGGAGGGGAAAGAGGATGATGGGTGAGGGACGAAAGGATAAAGAATGAACGTCGAACGTCGAACTTCCAACGTCGAACATCGAACGATACCTGGCAAAGGCCACCGGCCACCGGCAAGCAGCAAGCGACAACCGTCTTTTGTCAACCGCCAATTGTTACGAACCAAGAAACGGACAGTTATTATATTTGGGCTTCTGATAGCCGCTCTTCTCCTGGTATCGATCGGGTCTCTCCAGGTGGGAACGGTGTTCTTCTCTTTTACCCGGATAATCCGTATGCTCTTTGATTATTTATTCGGGATCACGGATAGTTCTATGGACGCGACAATTGTCTTCCGCCTCCGGCTTCCCAGGATCATTCTGGGAATTGTGGTGGGGGGAGGACTGGCAGTATCCGGGGTTCTATTTCAGGGGCTCTTCCGTAATCCCCTGGTTGAACCATATACCCTGGGTGTTTCCGGGGGGGCGGCACTGGGTGTCAGTCTGGGGTTTCTGCTTGGGGGAGCGTTTCCTAAGTTGCTTCTGCCTCTCTTCGGATTTGCCGGAGCTTGGTTAGCGGTATCTTTTGCCTATACTATTGCCCGTCGCCGCCGGTTTCTGAAGATCCCTTATCTGTTACTGGTCGGGGTGATGATATCATTTATATGTTCAGCGCTGATAATGCTGCTGCTGTCAGTGGTGAATCTAAGCACCTTCCGGGCGGTTATCTACTGGACAATGGGTTCTCTCGCCGGCTGTGATATTTCTCTGATTCGATTCGCGGTTCCGGTGATTCTGCTGGGAACGGCGGCATCTCTTGGTCTGGCCTGGACTTTGAACGCGCTCGCGTTGGGAGAGGAAGGGGCTCGCCATCTGGGGATTCGGCTGGAACGGGATAAGAAGTGGATATTTTTCCTCGGAGCGCTCCTGGCCGGAACAGCTGTCTCGGTGGCCGGGATTATCGGCTTCGTAGGGTTGATAGTGCCTCATACCGTTCGTCTTATCTTTGGCACTGACCATCGGTCCTTAATTCCGGCCTCATTCCTGGCGGGAGGTATTTTCCTGGTTCTCTGCGACACACTGGCCCGGACCATTCTGGCTCCCATGGAACTCCCGGTCGGCGTGGTCACAGGGATACTGGGCGGCGGTATATTTATCTACCTGCTCAGCAGAAAAAGTTCGGGGTAAATACAATGCCGTGATTGGAGATAGTCTATTCTGATAAATAGTTATTAAAAAGAAATAATATATGTTAAAAGAATATTGATTATTTTGCTACTATAAATTTTTCGATATCCATTGGAAAACAAACTTACTTAAGACAGTGCTACTATATTTAGCGTCCTGAGGAGCTGATTGATTATGAAGAATGCTTTAATTACGGGTATCACCGGCCAGGATGGATCATATCTGGCGGAATTCCTTCTGGAGAAAGGTTATAAGGTCTTTGGCCTGCAGCGCCGGTCTAGCACTATCACCACCGAGCGCCTCGATCATCTGCTGGAGAGTGGTATGGAACTGATCTCGGGTGATCTGATCGACGAGAACTCATTGATTAAGGCTCTCAATGATTCAGAACCGGATGAGGTCTATAACCTGGGAGCACAGTCATTTGTCCCAGCTTCATGGAGTCAGCCCATTCTGACCGGTGAGGTAACCGGACTGGGGGTGACGAGGCTCCTTGAAGCAATTCGGATTGTCAATCCGGAGATCCGGTTCTATCAAGCCTCTTCCAGTGAGATGTTTGGCAAGGTTATAGAGACCCCTCAGAGTGAGGCGACCCCGTTTTATCCGAGGAGCCCTTACGGAGTTGCCAAGGTTTATGGTCATTGGATTACGATCAATTGCCGGGAGAGCTATGATATGTTCGCTGTCTCCGGTATCCTCTTCAACCATGAGTCACCCCGGAGAGGGCTGGAGTTTGTTACCCGGAAGGTTACCTACGCGGTGGCACGGATTAAGGCCGGGCTACAGAAGGAGCTGCGTCTGGGGAACTTGGAAGCCAAGCGGGATTGGGGTTTTGCCGGTGACTATGTCCGGGCGATGTGGCTGATGCTCCAGGCGGACGAACCGGATGATTATGTCATTGCTACCGGTGAAACCAATACGGTAAAACGGATGTGCGAGATTGCCTTTGCCCGGGTCGACCTTGATTGGAATGATTATATTGTGGTGGACCCGAAATTTTACCGACCGGCCGAGGTCCAGCTCCTGCTGGGAGACTCCAGCAAAGCCCGGAAGAAGCTGGGTTGGGTGCCGGAGGTTGATTTTGTCGCTTTGATCGAGATGATGGTAGATTCCGATGTGGAGAGAGTCGGGAGTGGGAAGTAACCAGTTATCAGTAAACAGTAAGCAGTGAGCAATATTCAGCTTTTTAGTTTTGCCTTTACTATACTTATAATTACTACCTAACAATGGGTGTTAAATGACGAAACGCGCGTTAATAACCGGAATAGCCGGGTTTGCCGGGAGTCATCTGGCGAGAGAGCTTATTGGTCAGGGCTGGATAGTATCCGGAATCGAACGATATGGAGCTGTTTTGAGTAATCTCACCGACCTTATCTACCGGGTCCGGGTGGATGAGTGCGATATCCTCAGTTCCAAGGATGTGGGATATGTGATCAGGAAGCAAAGACCGGACACTATTTTCCATCTGGCCGGGACCTCATTCGTTCCTGATGCTCAGAATGCCCCTCAGATGGCTTTCGAGATTAACGTAAAGGGAAGCCTTAACATGCTGGAGGAGACCCGGGAGAACGCACCCGATGCCGGGGTGATTCTCATCAGTTCCGCTGAGGTCTATGGAGATGCCGATAGATCCCGCATGCCGCTCACCGAAGATAATGTATTCAGGCCTTTGAATATCTACGCGCTGACCAAGGTCTGCGCGGAAGAGACGGCCTTCTATTACCACCGGGTTAAGGGGGTGAAATGTGTGGTATTAAGGCCGTTTAACCACATCGGCCCCGGCCAGCGGGCGAGTTTTGTTACCTCATCCTTCGCGCTCCAGGTTGCCCGGATCGAGGCCGGGAAGCAAGAGCCGGTTCTAAAGGTGGGGAATCTGGAGGCCGCCCGTGATTTTACCGATGTCAGGGATATGGTTAGGGCTTACCGGATGGCCGCAGAACACTGTGAGCCAGCCAACCCCTATAATATCTGCTCGGGAAGAGTTTATAAGATCAAAGAGATCCTGGATAAGCTGTTGGCTCTAAGTGATGCTGAGATCAAGATCAGGCAGGATCCGGAGAGAATGCGGGACTCCGAAGTGCCGATCTTTCAGGGAGACCGTACCCGGTTTACCCAGGCCACCGGCTGGGAACCGAGATTTTCAATCGATGAGACATTGAAGAAGATCCTTGATTACTGGCGGGACCAAGTTCGATGATCTGTGTGTATCTGTGTTCTAATCTGTGTTGATTCGTGTATATACAATGAAAACAAATCCATCATTATTGGAAGAACTGTCGAGAATCCGCAGCCATCTAACCGGTCCGAAAAATGCACCCCGGGACCATGATCCTCTCTCCGCTTTCTTCTTTGCCATGGAAGGGCTGAGCGAGATGGTGGTGGTTACCGATCTCAATCATAAGATTGTTTATGTCAACGCGGCTTGCGAGGATCTGTTGGGGTATGATCCGGAAGAGTTGATGGGGCTGAAAGCGGATAAGTATTTTGAGGGTATTCCGGGGAACCCTCTCGATCTGGCGAGGAGGATCGCCGAGGAAGCTTCCAGCGGTTTATGGGAAGGGGAGATATTCAACCGGCGCAAAGACGGGGGGTTAATAACGGTCAATCTCAAGATGACCCCCCTGACGGATTCTTCGGGACAGGTTTTGGGGTACGTGGGGATATCCGAGAATATAACCGAGCGGATGCGAGAGAAAAAAGCACTGCGCATGTCGGAAGAGATGCTTCAATTAGTTATCGCCAACATACCTCAGGCCGTATTCTGGAAAGATCTTAAGTTGAAATATATTGGATGTAACAAGGCATTCGCGGAGATTGTGGGGCTTGACGAGCCCGAGGATATTGTGGGTAAGACCGATTACGAACTCTCGATGACGAAATATGAGGCTGACCTCTACCGGGAGTGCGATAGGCGGGTTATGGAATCAGTTGTCCCGGAGTTTCGTATTAAGGAGCATATGAGGAGAGCGGATGGTACTGAGGCATGGGTTGAGACGAACAAAGTTCCGCTTCTCGATGCTGATGGCCAGGTTATGGGTGTTCTGGGGACATTCGAGGACATTACAGAGCGCCAGAGGGCGGAAGAAGCATTGCGGGAGAGCGAGGCGAGAAATCGCGCCATCTTGAACGCTCAACCCGATCTGATGTTTGTTCAAAGTAGAGATGGAAGATTCCTCGATTACCATGCCGCCAATCCAGATATATTGTATGCACTCCCCGAACAATTTTTGGGGAAGAAAATGCAAGATATATTTCCGAAAGAGTTTACTGCCATTCTCCTGGATTTGATTGAGCAAGTCCTCGGTAGCGGCAAGATTCAGATCTATGAGTACGACTTGCCCATTGACGGTGAACCGCGATACTTTGAAATGCGTATTGTACCTTGTGGCGAGGATAAAATATTGTCCATCATTCGGGATATCACCGAGCGGAAGCTGATGGAGGAGGAGCTTATAAACGCCCGGAAACTGGAGTCGATGGGTACGCTGGCCGGGGGGATCGCCCATGACTTCAACAATATCCTGGCCGCCATTCTGGGGAATGTCTCCTATGCCCGAATCTATGCCGAAGAGGGGAGTGAGCTGTATAAGCCACTGGTTGAAGCGGAAGTGGCCTGCCTTAGAGCTCAGGGCTTGACCCATCAGCTTCTTACTTTCTCCCGGGGGGGGAAACCAGTGAAGGAGGTGATCCGAGTCGGAGAACTGCTGAAAGAAATAACGGAGTTCGACCTTCACGGATCCAATGTAATCTGCCGGTTCGAGATTGCCCGAGACCTCTGGCCTGTGGAGGCGGACCGGGGGCAGCTTGGCCAGGTGATAAGTAATATAGTAATCAACGCCGATCAGGCGATGCCGGAGGGGGGGGAGATGGAAGTGAGGGCAGAGAATGTAGAGATTAATAAAGGAGGACTGCTAGCATTGGAAGCAGGTATATACGTAAAAGTGGAGGTAGTGGATGAGGGGGTAGGGATCCCCCGAGAGCATCTGGAGAAGATATTCGACCCGTATTTTACCACCAAACAGAAGGGAAGCGGGCTGGGGTTAGCCAGCGCTTACTCGATCGTAAAAAAACACTCCGGATCGATCCAGGCGGTCTCGGAACTGGGGAGAGGGACCACTTTTATAGTCTATTTTCCAGCCTCGAAAGAGGAACCGAAAGAGAAAATGATGGGAGAAGATGTAATTACCGGGGAGGGGAGGGTGCTCCTGATGGATGATGAGGAAATAATACGGCAGATGGCGGCGCGTCTCATCAGGAAACTTGGATATGAGGTGGTGACGGCGTTGGACGGGAAGGAAGCGGTTGAGAAGTATAAGAAGGCCCAAAGAGCGGGTCGCCCGTTCGGAGTGGTGATACTTGACCTGACGGTAAAAGGCGGGATGGGGGGGGAGGAAGCGCTTGAGAGACTTAAAGGTATCGACCCGGAAGTAAAAGCGATCGTCTCCAGCGGGTACTCGAGTGACTCGGTGATGTCCGACTACAAGGCGGCGGGTTTTGCGGGAATGATAGCCAAACCGTACTCTCTGGCTAAGATAAGCCAGGTATTAAAGACACAGATCTACACGGATCAGAAAACAGATAAACACAGATCGCTTTAGCATCAGTTTACAAGAAAAGCATTTTCACCACTAAGTACATCCCCAGATTCTTTGGTATAGACTGCGTTCCCTAATGGCTTTGAAAAAAGTCCAGGCCGATGTGTTTTTGGAAGAGGAGTTTTAAGGCGGTGAGCTTCTCGGATGAACCGGGATCTACCCGGGCAACCAGGCTGTGGAGGTGCTGGGCGACAGTGTAGGTGTCGGGCGGTGTAGAGAGGACAGGGATCCCGGCTTCTTCAAAGAGATCGAGAAAACCCTCCGGTATTGATTTCCCCGCGGTCAGCAGCACACCTCCGATCCACCATTTCTTTCCTTCCGCGATATGAACCTCCATCAATGAGTCGAAGAGTTGGTCGATCTGGTCGACCGGATTGACCATGAGAATCTTTCCCGTCTGGAAGTCAGTCTTTCCGGGGTCGACCCGGATGCCGAAGACCGGTCCCCGAATCAGAACTTTCAGTCCGGCGGGAGATCCAGTTTCCCCGTTTGACTTAGCCAGGTCGGATTGCTATTCTGGTATCTAATTAAAACCATGAAGTTCAATAAGGTTTAAGGAGCAGAGTCATGATAAGAATATATCTGTTACTTGTAATGTTGGTCAGTCTTTTTCTTCAGTCCGGAGTAGCCCGGGGAGAGGATGAGACGCCAGTTCTGCTCTTTCGGAACGCAGAAGAGATGATGAGTGACGCGAGCGCTTCCCAATTAGAGGGAGATACTGATATGGCCCGTGATAAATATACCACCGCCTCTTATCTGTTGGAGAAGATTCGGCAGGACTTTCCGGATTGGAACTCGGCGACGGTAGATAACCGTCTGATTATCTGCCGGACGGAATTGGGAGAAGATCCGGCCGTTCCAGTTGAAGAAGGAAAGGTTACGATGCTATTTAAGAGTATAGTGGCGGATTCTGACTATGAACCGGAAGGAGGCGATATATATGAGATATCCCTGGAGGGTGAGGATAAAGCTAATCTCAAACTCCGCTATAAAAAGCTGAAACCTTTCACCGGGGACGTCAGGATATATCTCCAGACCATTGACACTCCTTCCAATAGATTTCTTCTGGATAGTAAAAACCCGGAACTCTTTAAAGATGAAGAAGGAGAGATTATACTGGAGATAGTTGTCCCGTCGGAATGGCCGCTATTTCTAGCCGACTTCGCCGAAGGCCCCTACGGTAATCCCCGGCCATTGAGTAACATACTCGAAATCCCCGAATATGATGAAGAGAACGAAGAACCCATAAAATAAATCTCTGATTTATCAGTAATTTATTTTAGCGGCGATCGGCATCTTCCGCCCCGTGCCGAATGCTTTGCCGGTCACTTTTAGACCGGGAGGAGCCTGATGTTTTTTATACTCGCTTTTTGCTACCGCCCGGATTACCCAATCTATGACTTCGGAATCGATCCCCATTGTTTCGATCTCATCCGCTGATCTGCCCTCTTCTAGATAGCAGCGGAGAATTCGGTCAAGAAGAGGGTAGGGGGGGAGGGTATCCTGATCGGTCTGATCCGGTTTGAGTTCCGCCGACGGTGGTCGGTCTATGATCCTCCGGGGGATGATCTCTTCTTCGCGATTGATATACTCGGACAGCTCATAGACGGTACTCTTGAATAGATCTGCTATCACCGCCAGACCTCCGGTCAGATCGCCATAGAGGGTGCAGTAACCGGTTGCCGATTCACTCTTGTTTCCGGTGGTGAGGACGATTGGTCCGAATCTATTTGAGAAGGCCATCAGAATATTTCCCCGGATCCGGGCTTGAATATTCTCCATTGCCAGGCTTTTCTTCTCCGCGTCGCCTTTTAGATGATCATCCAGTTCATTGAAATATGATTCGAAGATGGGAGAGATCGGGATGGTCGTCAGATTGATCCCCAGGTTCTCAGCCAGTTCTTCCGCCAGGTGGTTGCTTTCATCAGAGGTGTAGATAGAGGGCATTGCGATTCCGGAGACATTCTCACGGCCTACCGCTTCCACCGCCAGGGCGCAGGTAACCGCGGAGTCGATTCCGCCGGAGAGACCGATTATTGCCCGGTCAAACCCGCATTTTTTCATATAATCCCCGAGCCCGAGAACGAGTGCGTCATGGATGGAATTAATCTTATCCCGGGGATTAAAATGGTCCTCAGAACCGGAAAGAGAGGTGTCAACGGCGGCAATCGACTCTTTGAAGGATGGGAAGATCTCCACCGCCTGCCCTTCCCGGTCGAGGAATAGACTTCCTCCGTCAAATATCAATTCGTCATTTCCGCCGATAGCATTGACAAAGATGAGAGGAATCAGATAATGCCTTGCCTGGTTTTTCAGGACATTGAACCGGACCTCATCACCGCCGACGGTAAAAGGTGAAGAAGCTATATTAATGAAGATGGTTGCCCCTTTTTCCGCCAGTTCGGCTATCGGATCGGCTTGAAAAAATCTCTGCTCCCAGAGTCCGGGATAGTTCCATGAGTCTTCGGCGATAGTGATCCCCAAAATTTCATCTTTGAAAGGGATTGTCTGCAGATCGGGTGAAGGGTCAAAATACCTCCCGTCATCGGAGACATCATAGGAAGGAAGGACTGATTTAGCCTGTTTCAGGAGGATCTCGCCCGCGGATATCAGGAGGGCGGCGTTATAGAGTCCGATACCTTCTTTCTTCCCTGTCGGGATAGGGGAACCGATAATGATTCCGAGATCAGGATAGCCGGCGGAAAATTCGACCAGAATTTTAAGCGCTTCTTCTGCTTCTTTAATGAACCAGGGTAACTTGAGGAGATCTTGCGGGGTAGATCCGGTCAGGAAAAGTTCCGGAAATACAATCAGGTCAGTCTCCGGTTTCAGGCCGGTGACGGCTCTCTTAACCAGATCAAGATTCCCCGTGATATCTCCGACTGTAGAATTAAGTTGAGCGATCGTGATCTTCATAAGTTTGCTAGGTAGAGCTTACTCGAAAAGGTATTTTCAATTCTTTGTGCTCAAAAAACTAAATATTCACCACGAAGGTCACGAAGAACACGAAGAGAAACAGAGAAAACTATAGAATTTTTCCTGGTTTTTTCAAATTTCTTCGTGAACTTCGTGTTCTTCGTGGTTTCAATTAGCTTTATTTCAATCAGGCGCCAAATTATACTTTTGTCAGAAAATCAGTGGCCGGTTTAATATATCGGGTGGTTGAGACCAATGAGACTGTGTCTCCTCCCCGGATTATATAATCCCCCCGGGGGAAGATAAACTCTCCTTCTTCTTCCCGATAGACACCGGTGAAGACGCATTCTTGGGGAAATCTCTTCTCCCGGGTAATCTCCCGGATCGCCATCCCGATACTCCGGGCCTTGTCGGGGATTTTTACCGCGTAGATCTGGGCTTTGCCTCCACCCAGCACCATGATCTTTCGGACCCGGGGCTGCTCTACCTCCATGATGATTTGATTCAGGAGGAGATCGGCCATCCTAACTACCGAGGTAACTCCGGCCAGTTTATAGGCCTGTTCATAACGGGGGTCCATCAGCCGCGCGATAACCCGAGGAACTCCCAGGCTTTTAGAGAGCAGGGCGCAGGAGATATTATCAGCGTCATTATTCATAACCGCGATAACGACATCGGCTTTCCCTGCTCCTGCCTCGATCAGGACTCTGATGTCGGTCGCGCTCCCGTTGACCGCCATGGCTCCGGTATCCGCGTGGATCTTGTCGCAGACCTCTCGATCGAAATCAATAACCACCACATCGTGCTTATTTCCCGTCAGCATGATGGTGGTCTCACGGCCGATCAGACCTGCTCCAGCGATAATGATGTACATGGTAAAGAAGTTGGAAGTGCGCTAAAGTTAAAAGAAGTTAAAAGTGCCTAAAGTGCGCTAAAGTTAAAAGAAGTTAAAAGTGCCTAAAGTGCGCTAAAGTGCCTAAAGTTATTCGCGATCGACTAGGTTATTTCCCTTCGGCCAGAAGCTTCAATACAAGTATAGAAAGAGGCAGGCAAAAGATTACAATATCAAACTTCTCGATAAACTAAAATAATAATAACATCCCAATGCGATAGCTAAGCTTCTGGCTTTCTCTCGTTATGACGCTCAGCGTCATAACGTAAACCGGGCATATTCCCACGTGGGAACGAGAAGGGGAGGCCCTATCAAGCTTCAGCTCGGCTCGGCGAGTTTGAAATTTGGAATTTGAAATTTGGAATTTATTTGTTATTTGGTGCTTGAAATTTGGAATTTAATACTTATAGCATAACATGGGATTAAACAACTCCTTTCCATTACGTTCTCCAAGCTTTTCGGCTAAAAAGAAGTAATACCGGGATTATCTCCAGTCGTCCGGCTAGCATCCCGAAGATATAGGTTATCTTAATTACCGGGTGCAGGTGGGGAATTTCGGATCCGGGGATGAAGCATGGACCTATATTCCCCAGAGCGCTGAACATCCCGGAGAAGGAGTTCAGGCCAGGCAGATCAGAGAAGAGAGCGGTGATCATACCGCCAGCGGCCAGCAGGGTTATCCAGGCGAAGAATAATGCCCCGACCCGTCGAACCTCATTAGCGTTAACCGACTTCCCGTCGATGATAATGCTTGAGACGGCACTCCGGGGCGCCCGGAGACGGAATACCTCTCTCCTTACCGATTTGACCATTATGGCGGCGCGGAGTACCTTGAAACCTCCCCCGGTGGAACCTACACATCCTCCGATTACCATCATAACCAGAAATAACTGCCGGGCGACGGTTCCAAAGTAAGGATCGCCGATATCCCGGGTGGAGAAACCGGTGGTGGTGATGATGGAGATAACCTGAAATGATACAGTCCTGAAGTTACTCTCCAATGTCTGTAGATAGCCCGTATTCCCCGGTACGGCCACCTCCGCCCTCTGGACATGCATGATCCGTTCCCCGATAATAATAATGATGAAGATTGCTATAAAGCCAATCCAGTAACGCAGCTCGGTATTGGTGAATATAGCTTTCAACTTTCCCCGCAGTAGCCGGTAGAGAATAATAAAGTTGGTTCCTCCCAGCAGCATGCCCAGGATTATTATGTATTCAAACGCGATATAATGAGGATAGCCGGATTGCCGGTAGTATCCGATACTGGCATCATGAGGAGAGAAACCCCCGGTAGAAAGAGTTGTAAGGGAATGACAGATGCTGTCAAATATTTCCATCCCGGAGATTAACAGGCCTATTCCGATTATTAACGTGAAGAGGATATATATTCCCCAGAGGATCTTAAGAGTATTGGCTACTCCCGGTACCGGTCGCCCCACGTTTATCTTGTGGCTCTCCGCTCCGAAGAGACGGTGTGTATTTCTTCCCTGAAAACTGATGGCAAGAAAGAAAGTTAATATTCCTACCCCTCCGACCCATTGAGTAAGGCTTCTCCAGAAGAGGATACTTTTGGGCATATGGTCAAGACCAATAAAAACAGTAAACCCGGTAGTCGTAAAACCACTCATGGTTTCAAATATGGCATCAAGGTAATTAACATCCAGTGCGATTACAAATGGGAGCGCACCGATCAGAGAAAATACAATCCAGCCCAGACTGCAGACCAGCATAGCCTGCAGCCGGTTCAAGTCTCCGGGGGGGAGATAATTCCGGGCGGTGATCCCCAGGAGGATGGATAGAATTCCGGGGCCAAGAAAGGAAAAGAAGGTGAGAAGACCAGCACTGGATTCACCAGAGATAAAGACCGAGGATGCCGAAAGGAGGAGGAACCCTCCCAGGACAAGTAAGAGCGATCCAACGTCCCTGAGAACTGTGCTGAGAGTCTGCCAGTGATTCCTCATATAAGTTAGCGCCTTTGGCGCTAACTTAGTGTAAAAATACTGAAGCTAACACCATTTGCTAAAGTTGATATCCCAAGCTTAAATTGGTAACAAATGAATATAAACTGAAGATGTTGATTTTGCACGGAGAAATTCGAGATAATTTATAGCTCCCGCTATAAATTATATGGTATATTTTTAATGGGATTTTACTATTTCAGATTTTATTGAAATTGGGATTTCGATGAAAATATTTAAATTCATTATTATCTTTGCGGGGTTGATTCTGTTGTTGTTTCCACTCTCTTCGTTGCCGCAGGATGGAACATTCCATTTGGATTACTCTACCTACCTGGGCGGAGCGGGGAATGATTATGGTTGGGCTATCGCGGTTGATGCTTCCGGTTCGGCTTATATCTGCGGTAATACCTCATCCAGTAATTTCCCCACTCTTTCCGCCTATCAGTCTTCCGCAAACGGGAGTAGCGATGCCTTTGTTACTATCTGAATTTTGCACCATTGACAAAAATATAGATTAAAAAACCATCTGGGAACCGTTAATATGATGGGCTAAACCCAAAACCTTTAACCCAATCAGAGGTAACCCAGATGGTACAGAAGTGGAAAAATTTTTAGTCAGTAAACAAAAAATGTGAAAGTCGTGCAAAATTCAGGTAAAAATATGGTAAGCAGTAAACAGTAATCTGTGCCCCCATGGAGATATTTAAGAAATTATTCGGGATTGAAGCGGAGAGAGTACAGGCATCCTGTGTTGTCATGCCGTTTGTGACAAAGGAAGTTCTACGAGAATTCGGAGTTGAAGACCTTTCCCGGGGGCAGCTTTACGGTGCTGGTAATGGTGAGTGCTGTACTGTCTTCCATACCAGGATGGGAGCCAGCTTCACCGGAGACGCGGTTCTCTACCTTTCTAATACTTCCTGCCGGGAACTGTATTTTCTCGGTACCTGCGGTCTATTGTGGCGAACCCCGGGGATAAAGATAGGATCGCTGGTATCTCCTTCCCATTGCTACGCTCAAGAGAGCTTCACTTCTCTCCTCTCAGATTCGAGATCTATAGGGATATCAAGCTCACCGGATCAGGCGCTCCTCCAGGGTCTTGTCAATTTCAGGGGAGGGGAGGATAGTAAATATTCGCTAAATCGAGGGGAGGATTCTCGTAGCGGCGACCTTCAGGTCGCCAATAATGGCAGCCTGAAGGCTGCCGCTACGAGCGTGGTCTCGACGGGGCGCCAAAGGTTTATAACCGAAGTTACCGGGATCAGTGCTGGGTCTTTAAAACTTCAGAAAGAGAAGATCGGGGAATGGCGGGAGAGGGGAGTTCAGGTGGTGGATCTTGAATCAGCCGCATTCTTTGCCGCTGCCCGGCACATAGAAAGATCCGCTGCCGCTTTGATGGTGGTCAGCGATATTATCGGGGAGAACCCATGGCATCAGGAGAGTGACCGAGAACTCGTTAGCGAATCATTACGGTATGCGGTCCGGATATTATGCGAGATTACCAGCAAGAAACAGAGCGATTAAGTCGGGTTCGGAGATTAGTCAGAGAGGGCTTTCCGCGTTTTGGAGTTAATAAAAACCGGGAGATTGTCCGGCTTCTCTATGAGATATCGAAGCGAGAAGGCATTCCTCCTGAAGAGGTTCTCTCCTCTGGCTCTCCTCCCACTTTTCCCGGGCTGAAAGAGTATCTCCTGAAGAGGAGATTCCCCTTGACCAGCCGGGAAGATCCGGACTTTCGTCCCTATCTCCCCGGATTTGAGCTGGATCCGGATAATTGCTTACAATTACGGGGAGATTCATTCTATCCCCGACGGATATATATAGAGAAGTCTGTCCGGCATTCCGCGCTGGCCTCGGCTTTTCTGGAGGCCTTCCCCGAAGCTGAGAGCAGTGAGATTACCCACCTGAAGGAGTTTCTTTCTGAATATGGCGGCAGGGGAATAGCTGAATATAACAAACGATCCGAAACTGTATTTATCATCAACGAAGAGCGGGACTTCTTTAAACGCTGCCCCTGCACCGTAAGAGCGGTACCCTGCGGCTATACGGTATTCAACCTCAGTTTTGGGTGCATCTATGAATGTACTTATTGTTATCTTCAAGAATACACCAATACTCCGGGCTTGATCTTTCCCGCTAATGTCGATCATTTCCTGGATCGATTTTTATCCTTTCGGGATCTTCCTGCCACCCGTAGCTGGCAGAGAGGAACCCGATTGCGGCTGGGGACCGGGGAGTTCTCCGATTCCCTGATGCTGGATGATCTGACCGGCTACTCCATCCCTCTGGTTGAATTCTTCAGGGGGCGGAAAGATGTCATCTTCGAATTCAAAACCAAGAGCGTGAATATAGGAAATCTCCTCAAAATGGAAGGGGATGAGAATATTGTTGTCGGCTGGTCGTTAAATCCTCAAAAGATTATTGACTCCAATGAGTTTTACGCGACTTCTCTGGCCGAACGCATCGAAGCTGCCCGACGGATAGTAGAAGCCGGTTATCGGGTGGCCTTCCACTTTGATCCGGTATTTTATTATGATGGATGGGAGGACGATTATCGAGAAGTGATAGAGAAGATATCTGGGGTAATAGATTCGGTGAAGATCGCTTGGATCAGTCTGGGGACACTGCGGTTCAATCCGGCGCTAAAGAAGATAATTGAAGCCAGATTCCCTGGAAACGATATACTTAACGCGGAGATGGTATTGGGGTTTGACTATAAGCTACGTTACCCCGATCGTCTCCGTTATCTGATATATCGCTTTCTAATTGACGCGTTAACCGAATATAGCCGTACCCTACCGATCTATCTCTGCATGGAGGAACGATCCATGTGGGAGGAGTTAAAACTGCCATTCCCCTTTGGACGGTTGACGGTTGACGGTGGCCCAGGGAACTGAATATCCAATGAAGAACTCTGTGAATTAAAAAGGCAAAACGAAAAAAACGAATGTCCAATAACCAACACTTAACTGCCAATCTCCAAGTGACCTTTTGCCTTGTCATGTCCTGATTTTAAGTTGTCACTTTTTACTGAATAAAACTTCGCCACACAAAGACCCCTGCCGCTTTATGCGACAGGTGAATCAATTCATCCTGGAGGGTCCGGGCATTACTTACCACAACCTGGAATAGTTCGCCGAATTCCGATTGATCAAGTTCAATGTCTTTCCGGGCCAGGGTGTTGATTATGCTTGCCATCCCCGCCAGGCGGGATCATCGTCAGCTATGAGGATTGTGGGTCTATACCTCATAAATTAGTTCCCTTTGGTCTCTAATTTAGTTTTGAAAAACGACCGGGATGAATGTATTATCTCAATAAATAAATATAACATAAAATATAGTTGACGGTAACAAAAACATTTGGATTAGGATGATTGAACTTTTTTTGATATTGCAGCAATCTAATCGTATTAGTCGTTGTTCAAAACTATAGAATAGCGACCGAAGGGCGCTAATTTATAATGATCACAGTAGTTATTCCAACTTATAATAGATATGGTCTTCTGAAGGTAGCTATTGATTCCGTGCTGGATCAGAGTTATCGGGATTTTGAGTTGATTGTAGTTGATGATGGGTCTACAGATGATACTCATGCTCTGGTCAGGAGTTATGGAGATTCACTGGTCTATCTCAAACAGGAGAATCAAGGCCCCTCCGCTGCCCGAAACCGGGGGATCGAAGAGAGCCGGGGGAGTCTGGTAGCTTTTCTTGATTCCGATGACCGCTGGCATCCGGATAAACTGCTTATCCAGATTGAAGCAATGGAAGAAGAGCCGGGATATCTCATCTCCCATACCGGGGAAGTCTGGTATAGGAATGGCGAGCTGCTTCGGCAGAAGAAGAAACACCAGAAGCTCCCCGGATATATATTTGAAAGGTCTCTTTCTATGTGCATGGTAAGCATGTCGACTGTAATAGCCCGTCGGGAACTATTTGATCATATCGGCTGCTTTGATGAGAAATTACCCTGTTGCGAAGATTATGATTTCTGGTTGAGGGCATCCCTCCGGTATCCCTTCCTGCTGGTCGATCAGCCGCTGACTTTCAAGGAAGGAGGAAGAGAAGATCAGGTCTCCGTGATATACAGGATCGGAATGGATCGGTTCCGGATCCAATCGATTGTTAACCTGTTGGAGAAGAAAGTATTAAGTGAAGAGCAGAGTGAAGAGGCGCAGAAGGAACTCAGGAAAAAATGTTGGATCTATGGTAAAGGATGTATTAAGTGGGGAAAAGAGGAGGAGGGTCGGCGTTATCTAGAACTTCCAGAAAGATTGAACATTGATTGAATTTTCTTTATCACCTGCAATCACATTCAATCGTCTGTTAAAAAACCCCCAAGCCGAGGCGAAACAATTAATGCTTCTTATGCAGTTCTTTCAGTTCTGTTATGATCTCATTCAGTCTCCACTCCATTGCCGACAGGATCCAGAACTGAAAATGTTCGACCTTGCTCTGTTTGTGGATCATCCAGATGATCTTGACCGAGACTAACAATACCCCCAGGTCTATCAGGAGCAGTGGTGGAAGCGGGATGGGAACATTGGCAAAATGCGCCAGGATATCGAGAAGGAATACTATGGAGATAAGAGATATAAATGTGATATTAATGATTCGATCCCTCTTAGCCAGGTTCTTGCCTCCGATCTGACCGACCAGTTGGCGGATCTTTTCCTTTTCCCGGCGAAATTCCTCCAGTTCTTTTTTCAATGTTTCGGTGTCGGTATGTGTCATCTCATCCCCCGGGTATTATTAAATTACAGATAACAAAGGAATAATGTAAATTATTCCCGCCCCAAAATGATAAGGATTCAGTGAACCCCGTTGCCTCGTACTCGTAGAGGCGACCTTCAGGTCGCCATCGTGTGGCAGCCTGAAGGTAGCCGCTACGAGAGGACGGGGGTAAAAAAATCCCTAAGGATCAGCTTCAAAATATTCTGCAACTTCAGGAGAAACTCGTCCATCTTCATCCCAGCCTCTCTTCTTATAATATAAAGAGAGTGTCCTTTCGAACTCTTCCGGGTCTATTACCTTGCCCGCGTTGGGACCGGTCAGAACCGGGCAAGAACTGACTTTATAGGGGAGAGTATCGTCTTTACGGCTGACCCCGAGGTGTGAATTGATCAGGCGGGTCAGGTCGTAAATCCGACGGGAAAGTTCCAGCATATCCTCCAGAGTCAGGTTATTTCCAGTAATATGCTGGTAAAAGTTCGCATAATGCCGCTCATTCAATCCCAGCTCGATCCAGGGAAGCCGGCAGGCGCCGATCATATCGAAGAGGGGCCGCAGGGTCTGGTGATAGATAACCAGATCGACCTTCTCTTCGAGTGACCAGTCTTTTCCTTCTTCCAGTTCCCGGGCAATGGTCCAGGCCCGTGTATGATGGGCCCCGATATCGGAGGTAGCATAAGCCAGGGCCATAGAGATCGCGGCCCGGCTGTCATAGGCGGATTGTTCCAGGCCTTTGACCTGGAGAATGAGCTTATCCATTCCGGGCCACTGTTTGATAACGGCCGTTGCACCACCGGCCAGAATATCGCCGATCCCTTCCCGGTAGGCTATCTTCCGGATCAGCTCCAGAATGGCATCATCGTCTCCCCAGGTGATCTCCTGACGGTCAAGGTCATCCAGAGTGATTATCCCAGTTTCGTAACCCTCGATTATCGCTCCGATCAGATTCCCGGTCGAGATGGTATCGATACCGAGTTCATCGCAGAGCTGGTTGGCGGCAAGTATGGCTGAGAAGTTATCCACTCCCAGGTTGGATCCGAGCATGGCGCAGGACTCATATTCCGGACCCTCCGTAACCACCCCTGCGTATTTACCGTCTTTGACCAGGCAGATATTTCCACATCCCATCGGGCAGGCAAAGCAGGCGGTATCGCCGATCTTATGATGGTCGAGCATTACCTGGCTGTTGATCATTTCATGTCTGGAAAAGACACTGTCTTTGAAATTATAGGCAGGAAGGATCCCGATACTGTTGGCATAATCAATTACTGACATCAATCCCTCCCGCTGCCAGAGCTTGAAGTACGGGTGTTTGCGTAGGTAATTGCTGGCCCGGTCCGATTCCTCAATCAGACCGTCAAGGTCATGGATGGGCAAATCTTTATCGCCCCGGATAACGATCGCTTTAATATTCTTGGAACCCATTACCGCGCCGATCCCGGTCCGTCCTGCATTCCGGCTCCAGTCGGCATTGATACAGGCAAAGTTGACCAGGTTCTCCCCGGCCACACCGATAACCGCGATGCTGATTCCGTGAGTTCCGAGATGATCTTTGATCATCCCCTCGGCTTCCAGGCAGCTCTTCCCTTGTAATTTTGGGAAAGGGATAACGGTGGTTTCATCATTATCGATAAAGAGGATCGAGAGCTCTTTAGCCCGTCCGGTGATGGAGAGAAGATCTACTCCGGTTTGCCGAAGTTCAACCCCGAATGATCCCCCCATGGAGGAATCTCCATAAATTCTGGTAGCTGGGGAGATGGTGATAAACGAGGTCTTTCCGGACGCGGGGAGGTAGGCGCCGGTAAACGGTCCTGGCGCTACCACCAGAAGGTTCTCCGGTCCCAGAGGGTCGATCTTAAAATCATGCTGCCGGAGATTATCCCAGACCAGTCTGGCCCCAAAGCCCCGGCCGCCGATATACTCTTCCAGAAAAGAGTCAGAAAGATCCACGCGTTCCGCCTTATCCGCCGTCAGATCGACTGTAAGATGCTTCTTGAAATATCCGCTCTTGATCATGATGTATGCGTTTTAGATGGCTACAAAGATACGTTGCCCAAATAATTTAGTTGTCTTAAAAAGGAGTATTGGAGTGATGGAGTGATGGAAGACAGCGATTTTAACTCATCACTCCAGTACTCCATCACTCCTTATTGCTATTGATGTGAATGTAGTCAGTCTGTAGTCCTATAACTCCTCTTTCCCCACTTCGGTATAATGAATAACCTTCTTCTCTCCCTTCTCATAGAACTCTATCTCTTTCATATGGGTATAGCTGAGAAGGTTGCCGAGCCGACGGGTTTCACCAAGCGCTTGCTCGGGAATCAGTCGAATGGCTTGTGTGGGGCACGCGGCCACACAGGCCGGATCATTATCTCCGCACATGTCACATTTAATCGGCGTCGGGCAGTCCGGGTGGGCGTAGAAGGCGCCGAAAGGACACGCGTCCACACATTTATAGCAGGAGATGCAGATCTCCTTATCCAGTCTGACTACGCCGTCAATCCGGCTTAATGCATTTACCGGACAGACATCAGCACAAGGGGGTTCCTTACACTGACTGCAGACAACCGGCATCCGGATGACCGGATGAGGATATGTGATCAGGACCCTGATCGCACTTTTCTTCGGGTTATTTACTCCGAAGTGGGTGGCAGCGCAGACCAGTTCGCAGATATGGCAGCCGGAACATAGTTCCGGTATGACTGTTAGTATTTTGCTGATTTTTAAGCCTTTGTTATGAAATATTAAAAAGAATGAACCTCAAACTATATAGAATATTATTTTCAGGTCGAGGGAAAAATCTAATAATTGTAACCGGTAATGATCCGGGGGAGAATCATTTTTCCCGCCTCAACTATCTCAACGGCTCTTTCCGTTGTGTCTGCTGACGCGTAATTCCTGAATTCCGGGGCATTTCCTGATGGTCTTAGATGAGAGATATCCCCATTGGCAAAGGTGATCTTAATCCCATCGAAAAGATTTATCGCGGTGATATCTCCAAATCCATTCTCCTGATTGAAGTATCTTCCTATTCGATCTTTGATCTCATTCAATTCAGTGGTTTCATCCTGATCTGCTTCCCGCGCGGTTCCATCCTGACAATGGATAGTAATATGGTCCCGTAAAAATTCAGCCTGGATTATTTCACTATTGATCGGAGTAAAAAGATTGACGATCCGCTTCCCGATCTCCGGAGTATAGTTTTCACACCCCGGAGCAGTGTTGTCTATTATATCTGAGTGGGTGTATCGAGCCGGCAGGCGCTGGTTGATCAATTTCGAAAGGGAGATTTCTTCCCGTAGCGCCAGCAGCAAAACCGCTAAAATGGGCAGAACCGCATCACGGGTGGGAAGAGCCTTGAGGATTTTCCCATTAATCTCCCGGGAACTTCCCAGAAGAAATCCGCCATTGACCTCCCAGCCATCTACCCGTCCCGAGGGATTTTCAGTGAGCAGATCAACCATTGCTTTAATGACATATGGTGATCCGATCTTGGTCATCCGGACAGTTATATTGCTGCCGTTGAGTAAACTGACAATACCATCATTCGAGCTGACCGGGAGAGCTACTCCATCCGTTTCGAGATAAAGAGAAGCAAGCGCTCCAAGCTTGTCACCCGGAAGGAATATCCCCTCTTCATCGGTCAGGAGAGGACGGTCAGAATCCCCATCAGTCGAGATGATGGCGAATGGCTGGTTCTCCCGGGCTGTCTCCACCAGAAACAACCGGGTTTGAGGGGAGATTTTTTCCGTATCTACCGAGACAAATTCCTCACTTCTATTGACCGGAATAACTTTAGCGCCCAGTCCCTCGAAGATCGATTGGATAATATCCCTGCCTACGGCGGAGTGTTGATAGAAGACCAGTTTGATCCCTTTCAGGGCATCCTCCGGGAATACATTAAGATAACGTTGTATATAGAAATTGCTGGCCTCGTCTTCGTGGGTCGGGGACAGAAACTCTGGTGATATTTTGAACCGGCCGTCCTTATCAAATAAACTCTTCTCTTCCGATTGGCTGCACACGTCCTCCCTGATCAGGGTGACATTGCGGAGAATATCCGCCTCGTCCGACTTTAGAACTTCCCCGGAGCACTTGGTGAATTTAATCCCGTTGCGATCCTCCGGAATATGGCTCCCCGTCACCATTATACTGGGGATCTCTCGTTCCATCGCGAAATACGCCAGGGTTGGACTCGGTACCAAGCCGCAGCAGATTATCTCACAACCGCTGTCTTCAATCGCCCGTCCCACCGCGGCCATTATTCGCGGAGTGCTATCTCTCCGATCCCCACCTATCGCTACCTCTCCGCCCGCAGCAACCTCTCCCCGTTCCAATAAAAAAGTTATAAACCCCCGGGCGTTTATATAACATTCCAGATCCGTCATATGGATAACCTGATCCCGCAATCCACTGGTCCCGAATATGAGTTGTTTATCTCCTGAAAATCTATTTTCCATCTGTCATGTCCTGATTTATAGGTTTTACTTTTTCTGATAAAACTCTATCTCCACCCCGCCTCGCCCCCTTTTGCAGCCCACTAATTACACTAATTTACACTAATTGTTTTCCCCTACCTCGGCCCATTTAATGAACTACGAATTTCGCGAATTTTACCCAGCGATGACTGAAGGTCATTTTGCGATGTACATGAATAAAAAAAACGGATTATTACTTTTCCTTGTTTTTCTTTGTATTCTTCGTGACCTTCGTGGTGAATATTTAATTTTTTGAAAAGCATAAAATGTTACCAATTATCTGATTTATTGTGCGGCAAATAAGAAGATGTCGGCACTGAATAAATATTGGAGACTTACTTTACGATCAATTCGTGTAATTCGCGTAATTCGTAGTTCAATACTTGTGGAAATACTACTATAATATCAACTAGGCTCGAACTCAATTTTAATTTATAGTTTCCCTTAATAGTATTATGTTAGTTTATAGTTGAAATTAAGATTATGATAATTAAATATCCGCTAGAAATAAATCCGGAGCTAATAGCACAGAGAAAAACTTTTTATGTTAGTTTATAGTTGAAATCATCATTATGACAATTAAAGATCGTCAAGAAACAAATCTAATTCTTTCGAAGAAAAAATTATTTGAAACTGTAATTGGGCTGGAAGTTCACGTTCAGCTTAAAAGCCGGACAAAAATATTCTGCGGGTGCCGGGCCGGTTCAGGGGGTGAGCCTAATACACGGGTTTGCCAGATTTGCCTCGGATTCCCCGGTGTTCTCCCGGTGCTCAACCGGAAGGTTCTGGAGTTAGCTGTTAGGGCTGGATTAGCTCTTAATTGCGAGGTCTCCGAGTTCAGTAAGTTCGATCGGAAGAACTATTTTTATCCCGATCTCCCCAAGGCCTATCAGATATCACAGTTTGACCTCCCTTTAAACGGGCCCGGTTATCTCGATCTGCGGTTTGAAGGGACGACCAAGCGGATCGGCATCACTCGGGCTCATCTGGAAGAGGATGCCGGCAAACTGGTTCACTTCAAGAATGATGGTTTTAGCGGAGTTGACTATAACCGGACCGGGGTCCCGCTCCTGGAAATTGTCAGCGATCCCGACCTTCGTTCCCCCCGGGAGGCATCCGAGTATTTAAAGACTATTCGTTCTATCATGCGGTATATCGATGTCAGCGACTGCGATATGGAGAAGGGAAGTTTTCGCTGTGACGCGAATATATCACTGCGTCCGGTCAGCTCAGAGAAGCTGGGGGTCAAGGTTGAAATCAAGAATATGAACTCATTCAAAGGAGTGGAGCGGGCGATAGCTTATGAAGTGGAACGGCAACGAGCAGCGTTGGATAACGGTGAGGATATTATTCAGGAGACCCGCCTCTATAACGCCGATAGTCAAAAGACTTTCTCTATGAGGAGTAAGGAGGAGGCGCATGATTACCGTTATTTCCCGGATCCCGATCTTACTCCGATCGTCCTGGAGAAGGAATGGATTGAAGAGATACGCTCCTCCCTTCCGGAACTCCCTTATCACCGCAGTGACCGCTTTCAGAAGGAGTATGGACTGCCTGAGTATGATGCCAGGGTTCTAACTGCGGAAAAGCAGTTGGCCGATTATTTTGAAGCCGCCGCCGCGCTAGCCTCCCAATATAAAACTCTCAGCAATTGGATCATGGTGGAACTCCTCGGGAAACTTAACGAGGTGGATCTTAAGATCGAAGATAGTCCTATATCGCCTCTTCAGATGGTCGGTCTGCTCTCCCTGATCGAAAAAGGGGCGATCAGCGGTAAAATCGGAAAGCAGGTTTTTGCCGAGATGTTCAATACTGGGAACGCGGCGGAGGTAATCGTGAAGGAGAAAGGACTTCTCCAGATCAGCGATGCCGGCGAACTCGATCGGATCGTTGAAGAGGTAATTTCCAATAATCCGGGACCGGTAAATGATTACCAGGGGGGTAAGAAGCAGGCTCTGGGATTTCTGGTCGGGCAGATAATGAAAGCGACCCGGGGAAAGGCCAACCCCGGCCTGGTTAATCAGCTTCTCCTGGATAAGTTAGCGCCATAGGCGCTAACTTATCTACTTCGGAATTTTCTCTCTCCCGAAATACTTCGGGATCCCGGTTGTCTTAATTGATATTACCGGGACAATAAACCGCGGATTTTTACCCGGCGATGCCGAAGGCATTTTGCGGGGAAGCGGATTGGGCGGATTGTTTTTTCTCTTAATCAGCATAATCCGCGTAATCCGCGGTTAAATAAGTTGCCCGAAGTGAGGGCTAAGTTCTTTTTAATGATGACTACGACATGACTGAGAACGAGAATATAATGGTTCTGATCCGCTCGAACATGAAACGGCCGGGAACCCTCTCAGCCGGTTCCACCGGGCGGACTAAACTGATTCCGTGGGTGCTACTGGTTTCCTTTATCTTTAACGTAATTGCTCTGATAGTCCCATTCCTGAAGATCGACACCTTTCTATCCTCTGAGAAGATATACAGCCTCCCCCACTCGGTCGCGTTGATGTGGGATGCCCGGCTTTATGCCATCGCCTTGCTTATCCTCGGGTTCTCAATTATATTCCCTTTCGTGAAGCTTGCGGTTTTGAGCTATATCTGGTTTGTCAGCACCTCGATTGAAGGTCGGAAACGGCTGCTCCACAGGATAAAACCTCTAGGGAAGTGGTCGCTTCTCGATGTTTTCGTGGTAATTATAATCCTGGTACTCACCAATAATCAAACCTTTATCAGTACCTCACCTCTCAGCGGAATATATCTCTTTCTGACCGCCATTATACTCAGCTTGGCAGTTGCTGAATTCATCAACAAGCTTCTTTACCCCGATATATTGCCGCGCACCGCCGCGCTTCGGTTAACAAAAAAAAGATTATCGGAGCTTCACGGTTGGCGGAGATTTATCATCCCCGGACTTATGTTGCTTTCGGTAGCTACTTTAATCGCCGCTATCGAGATCCCTTTCCTTCAGATCTCCCAGTTCTTATTATCGAGCCACACCTACAGTATTTTTCGCTCGTTTATAGCCCTCTTTACCCCGGCAACCTGGCTACTATCCCTGGTTGTCCTGTTCTTTCTAATCATCTTTCCGCTTCTTTCCGCTTCCGCGTCGATTGTGATCTGGTTCGGTAAATTTAATCCGGTTCACCGGAATAGGGCAGAGGCATTAGTAGGCTTTCTATCTCACTGGTCCATGCTGGATGTCTTCGGACTGGCCCTGCTGGTATTTTTAATCGAGGGGGACACGCTGATTTCCACCAAAATCCAGCCGGGATTAGTTATGCTTACCGGGGCGATAGCGATTAATTTCATCTCCTCCATAGTGGCTAATCATCTCATTTTTACCGCACCGATTAATATTTCGGAAAGGAAGGAGAAATAAGAGGTTGTCAGTCCTGTCCCAATGGTGGTAAGAGTTGGCAAGGTAAGTTGAGAATGGGGATTGGCGAAGGGGGAATAGTCCGCGCTTTTTTACTTTGAAAAATACAGATGAACGCTGAAATCAAATATAAGAATTTTTACAGAGTAAAAATTAAGATTATTTCTATGGAATTAACCAGTAATCATTAAAAAACTGTTGGCGCTAATCAGATATTATTATGTTGGTCTTGGTTTAAGACCTAATTAGCGCCGCAGGCGCTAATTAATATGAATGGAGGATGGACATTTTTAACGAGGTTTCTGCGCAACCCGATTGGTATTGGCGCAATTTGTCCCAGCAGCAGGATTCTGGCCCGGGCTATGATTGATGGATTGGACCTATCGCCCGGGGAGACCATCATGGAACTGGGGCCGGGCACGGGGGCGTTTACTTCCCACCTCAATAAAATCATACCGGATTCATGTGACTATATCGGGATTGAGCAAGATGAGAAGTTTGTAAAACATCTGCACGAACAATTTCCGGATCTTCGGTTTATTGCCGGCCGGGCGGAAAATGCCCATCAGATTCATCATAATTCCGGGAGTAAACCGGTGAAAGCTGTTATCTCCAGTATTCCTTTTGCCACGGTGAAAGATAATGCCCAGATCAAGATAGTGGCTGATCTTCGACAGTTGCTGCCGACCGGATCTATCTTCCGGACCTTCCAGTATATCCATACATACCGGCTCCCCCTTGCGACCCGTTTCCGGCGGAGAATGGATGGAATTACGACTACCTTTTATCGCAGTAGGCCGGTTATGGCCAATATTCCCCCGGCCTTTGTCCTGACCTGGATCGTTTAATGTCTCTAAACCATATTGTCACCACGAAGCTCACGAAGGGATAATAAAATCTTTTCAGTAACCCAATATCTTCCTTCGTGAACTTCGTGTCCTTCGTGTTTAATTCAAGTGCTAAGTGCAGGGGGGAACTATGAATGATTCCGCGATTACCGAGAAAGACCGAAAGAAAGCACAAGGGTGCTTGGACTGCCCTGTTTGCAACCGGGCTCGGAAGAAGCAGAAGGGATTGGCATATATGTTTGTTAAGTTTCTGGAGAGAGGTCTCTGCACAAATTGCAAGGCCTACGAGAAGGTATACGGACGCAAAGCTCATGAGCCAATCTCGGGAGAGCAAATAATCAGTAACCAGTAATCAGTGTCCGTCGCCTGGTTGCTTAGCGAAGGCGTTCTGATCACTGATTACTGGTTACTGTTTTATCATGGTCAATACCATCTTGAAGCGCTCAACCGCCCTGAGAGCGTGGGGGTCATGGGCCGGCATGATTATCATCTCGCCTGTCTCCACTTGCTGCGTGCGCCCTGAGATGGTGATCTCAGCTGCGCCTTCAATAATATTGACCACGGCATCGAAGGGAGCAGTATGTTCGCTCAACCCCTGGCCCTTGTCGAAGGCGAAACAGGTTATGGTCCCCTGTGGTTTGTCAATCAATGTCCTGCTCACAACCGCGTCCCGTTGGTAGTCAATTAAATCAACCAGACGGACAGATTCCGCTCCGGCCATCTCTTCGTTCTTTGCCATATTTCTCTCCTCCTGAAAAAAACTTAATATTTACCACGAAGTACACGAAGAACACGAAGAAAAACAAGAAAAACTATCGGGGTTTTTAAATTCTCTGAAATTTATTTGTGTACTTTGTGTTCTTCGAGATTTAAAAAGCTTTTCCTCTAAATTAGCCCCGCCATTGGTGGGGATAACTTATTTACTGAACCGCACCACCACCACATCGCCGTCCTGGACCAGGTATTCCTTTCCTTCCAGGCGCATTTTTCCAGCCCGGGCCGCGGCCTCCTCGCTTCCCAGCTCGATTAGGTCCGGATGGCGGATGACTTCCAGCCGAATAAACCCGCTCTCCATATCAGTGTGGATCTTCCCTGCCGCGATCGGTGCCGTATCACCGTCCCGGCAGGTCCAGGCATGGACTTCGTCCGGTCCGGTGGTGAGGAATGTAATCAGCCCCAGCAGTCGGTAGGTCGCCCGGATCAGCCGTGCCATCGATGATTCGGTAATTCCCAGTTCCACCATGAAAAGCTGCCGGTCATCATCATCCAGTTCAATCAGATCGGCTTCATCTCTTCCAGCGACCACTATCATCTCAGCTCCTTCTTCCGCTGCGATCTCCCGCAGTTTTTTTGCCGGAGCCTCCTCGGCATTCTCCATAGCGCCGAGGTTGGCGATATATAGAACCGGCTTGACGGAAGCAAGATGGCAATCCGCGATTGCCTTAAGCTCGTCTGCGGAGAGGTTCTGTTTCCGGGCCGGGATTCCGGCATCTAATCCGCTCTGAACTTTTCGACAGAGTTCCAATTCCCGGATGGCTTCTTTATCCCCGCTCCGGGATTTTTTTTCCAGGCGGTTAATCTTATTTTCAATGGTCTGAATATCGGCGGTCACCATCTCCAGATCGATGATCTCCACATCCCCGGTTGGATCGATCTCGCCGCCGCTCTCGAAACAGCGGACTACATGAAGCAGCGCGTTGACATCTTTAATATGACCCAGAAGCCGGTTCCCCCGTCCACCTTCGGATGTGCTCCCGGCCTGGAGGCCCGGGATATCAACAACCTCTAAGGTGGCATAGACAGTCTTCTCAGGATGATAGAGTTTTACCAGGGGCTCAATCCGATTGTCGGGGACATTTATGATCGCCCGGTTCATCTCGGCCCCGCCGAATCCGGACGCGGCAGCACCTGTAATCGCGTTAAAGATAGTAGTTTTCCCGCACTGGGGCAGGCCTACCAGACCGGCTTGTATAGCCATTTTTTTTACTCCTTATTATTTTTTCTATGAAAAAATAATATTCTGCAAGCATTGAATCAAAATTTGAAGTATATTTCTAAAGTCAATTCATTTAATCGTAGTTACTGCTTTGGAATTTCTTCTCCCGAGTGGATAAGCCACGTACGTATCGGGGTGTCTCTCAACTATGATTTTGATGGATTTCATTCGCGTTAAACCTCCACTAATATTCAAATGAATAGTCCCACAGAGTTCAGCCTATACCAATGTGTTTTTCTCTGTCTCTGAAATATTATTTTGTTAGTTTGCTAAGTTTACTCTCTTGAGATACAATACCTATCATTATTACCATTTTTTTATATTTTGAAGCAGACACTTACGTTCGCGAATTTATGTTTTGAACACCTTTTAGTTTTTTTAACGTCTTTTTTCTTCAACGTCTTTATTTTTTAACGTTAGTGCCGAAGGCGCTATGTTCTTTTAAAGGTATTCCTATGATATTATTACAATGCTTGCATCCTCTTTTTTTCGCCCTGCCACGAAGGATTAATCGGGGTAGAAAAAAAAGATGGATATACTGGATCGTCGGGGCGGTTATTATCATCGGTGGTTGCGGCGGCGAAGAGGAGAAATCGGATAGCGGAAAAGCGAAACCGGTGGAAGTCATCACGGCGGGAGATTCCCGCGCCGAAACCGGTGACCTGGCCCGGCTCAAGAAAAATGGTGAACTCCGAATCCTGATTCAGCATGAACCGGGAAGTTACCTTCCCCGGCAGGGTTCGCCGGTGGAGCGGAGTCGTGAACTGGCGACTGGGTTAGCCAGGTCGTTAGGGCTGAAACCGCTTCTGGTATATCTCGATAATTTTGATGAACTGATCCCCGCGCTCCTGAAAGGGGAGGGGGATCTCATTGCTGCCAACCTGACTGTCACCGAATCACGGCAAAAACAGATCGCGTTTACTCTCCCCCTTGATTATTCCCGGGAACAGATCGTGGGCCGTTCGGATGAGAAGAAGATTGAAAAATTATCCGATCTCTCCGGCCGTACGGTTGGAGCACAGGAAGGAACATCTTTTCTGGAGACCCTCCAGGGGGTGCGGAAGAAGTATCCGGGGATAAAAATAAAGATTTTACCGGGAAATCTTTCCGATGACGATATCTTGGATCTGGTGGCATCGTCGAAGTTGGATCTGGCGGTCACGGACAGCAATGTTCTAAATACTGAACTCACCTATCGGTCTGATATCAAGCCGGTCCATGATCTGACCGGGGAGCAATCCATTGCCTGGGCCGTTCGTTTGAATAATCCGGAACTCCTTAAATCAGTTAATAATTTTCTGGAGATAAAAGCGTTATTCGGGCACCGGGATAAGATCTATCGGGATGATCTCTCCGGAATCAGGAAGAGAAAGGTTCTCCGTCTCCTTACCACCAATAACGCTACCAACTACTTTCTTCTCCGGGGAAAGCTGCTGGGATTTGAATATGAACTGGTGGAGAAGTTTGCCGACCAGCTCGATCTCCGCCTGGAAGTTGTGGTGGTCCCCGCCTATGACCAGCTCATCCCCTGGCTTCTGGAGGGGAGGGGGGATCTCATCGCCGCCTTCATGACCATAAGTCCCGTCCGGGAAGAGAAAGGCATCAGGTTCTCCCGGCCGTCTCACTACGCCGAGGAGATGCTGGTGGCCCGCTCTGACGAGAAAGACCTGAAGACTCCGCGAGATCTTAAGGGGCGAACGGTGGTGGTGCGGCCCGGCAGCTCCTATCGGGTCAGCCTGGAGAAGCTGAAGGCGGAAGGGATCGATCTGATGATCGGTGACGCTCCGGATACAATGGAGACGGAGGAGATTGTCGATATGATGGCACGGGGAGAGTATGATCTGACCGCGGCCGATACCCAGATCCTGGCAATTGAAGAGAGCTATCGGGATGATATCAAGGGGGTATTCCCGATCAGCGGGAAGGTCTCCCAGGGGTGGGTGGTCCGCGAAGATGACACCGAACTCCTCGCCGCGATAAATAAATTTCTCAACAAAGAGTATCGCGGGCTTTTTTATAATATTACCTACAAGAAATACTTTAAAGACCCCAAAAAGGTTCGCGACGTCATTGAGGAATATAATGCCGTAATGAAGGAAGGGGAGATCTCTCCCTATGACGAGTTGATAAAACAATATTCGGAACAATACGGTTTCATCTGGCGTCTGATTGCCGCCCAGATCTATCAGGAGAGTAAATTTAATCCAAAAGCAAAGTCCTGGGTAGGTGCGAAAGGATTGATGCAGGTAATGCCGAAGACCGGAAAGGAGTTTGGTTTTACCAGACTGGAAGACCCTGAGATTGGAATCCATGCCGGGGTAAAATATATGGACTGGGTCCGGGACCGCTTTGACGATAAGCCGGATCTCTTAAACCGGATCTGGTTTTCCCTGGCCGCTTATAATGCCGGGATCGGTCATCTGGCTGATGCCCGGCGGTTGGCCGGCCGGAAAGGCTGGAATCCCCTGAACTGGTTTGACAATGTGGAGAAAGCGATGTTGCTGTTGGCCAAGCCGGAATATTCCAAAAAAGCGCGCTATGGTTATGTCCGCGGGAGTGAGCCGGTAAAGTATGTCCGTTCCATCTCGGATCGTTATCATGCCTATCAGTCCTTAGCCGTCGCTTCGGCCAAGCAGGAAGAGATGGGCCGGAATCAGGATATGTCAGCGGCTCCAGCGAAGAAAAAAGATAGCGTGGAAATTATGCCTTCCCATGTGCCGAAAGCTACGCCTTCCCCCGATGCTGTTGTTGTCGAGTCTATAGTCACAGAGAAGGAGGAAGAAGGCCCTTACACACTCTACACTGTCCGGCCGGGCGATACGCTTTCCCGGATCGCCCGGAAGGTATATGGCAGATCAGCTCCCTGGAAATCGATCTACAACGTCAATCGGGATCAATTGAAGAGTCCCCACAACTTAAAGGTGGGGCAGGTACTAAAAATTCCTGATGGGGAATAGGCAGGGGACCGGAACAGCGGAGACTTTAACTTGCTGCGGAAAACATAATATTTGGTCAACTCTTGGCTAATAGATAACTTATGCAATGAGTGAGAAATGTTGTCTGAGATCAGGAAAGCCTTTTTCTCGTTTTGTATTGGTGAAATTTAAGCAACAGACCCCGATTGATTCAATCGGGGTCCAGATAAAGTAGCGCCGAAGGCGCTAATTTATATCATCCAGACATTAAAATAAAAGGCCATCAGTACATGAATGGAGATACCAAATAGTTAACGTAGAGCTCACCCGCTTTTGGCCGCCGCACGGCGGTCAAAAGTCGGGTGGAGCGATTTGTTATACCTTTTTACTTTTTTTATCCCATGTTCGTCCCGAAATGCATCTCTTCCTTTTTTCAACCAAGATATTAAGCTATCAGCATCATCGATTTGAGCCGGTTGAAAATCAAATTCAGCTTCAGAGTAATGCCCACTAATTAAATTCATGATGTTCGCTGCAATTTTAAGTATTTCATCGAATGTTTTCCGAGGGATTTTAGGAAGAGGAGTATCATGAGGTTTAAGCGCAAAGTTTAAGTCATTATGGCCGACGCGCTTATTTCGATATTTTCGAACTGGCTTGCATTTATTTTCAAAATCTCTTTTTCCTTTTTTAATTCCATGTACATGATTCATTCTGTCTATCAATGTAAGGAGAGAAAGGTTTGTATGTCCGAATGATTCAAGGGGATCACTGAGTCTACAAATTGATATTATCAAGTCATCTGCTATAGATTTTTCAATTAAATGGAAAGAACTTGGCGCCAAATCATTTAAAATCTCAATATTTTCGGATTTGCTAAATAAGTCTACATATAATTTCCACTTACCATGAAGAATGGCGATATCTTGACATAGATCTATAAAAATATCCTGAATTTCATCTGGCAAATTTGAGCATGTCCCAAATGGTTCATTTGTCATAATGCAACATCCTTGCTTGATAGGGATAACGACCAAGCTCACCTGCCGCTATGGAGCGCGGCGGAATTGCGGTCAGGTGCAGCGCTTTGTTAGGCCATCTTGATTCCCTTCAGATGCCTTAGAAACCGTTTCTTTCAAAATTTTATCCAGTGAATAATTCGAATAAGTTATCTTTTGACAAATTTGTTTCATCTTTGGTGAGAGCCGCTGATAACCCCAGATGCAACGTTTCAAGGTTTTTTCGTATCCTTCTCTTTGAAAATACAATGGCATGTTGACTTTAAAGTAAGAAATACTGTCTGCGTCTTTCAGCAAATCAGAGTGTGCATCACCGCCAATTTCATGCCGTTCTACTAACCAACACGCTTCATCAATGATAGATTGTTCCACCTGACATTCATGTAAAATTTTTTTTAGAATCTTTGCGCTATTATTAGCGTGAGCGGCTTTAAATTGATCGTAATCATTAAAATCGGAACGCTGTATTTTTCTTCTTTCATCAGCGCGATCAATATCATGAGACAGAGCAGCAATCTGTAATGCTTCATCAACATCAGGTTTTAATTTCAGTAACCATTCAAGCACATTCTCCGCATGAATCGGATCTTCGGGTACACTGGATTTTGAAATAATCGCCCGTATTTTTTGTTTTGCGCAAGAGATACTATCTATCATTTTTACAAATAACCATCCGTTGTATAGTTTCCAGATTCATCAAAACAGCAATCACGATTAATACCGTGTAAGCTTGATTCAATATTGCACCCAGAAACATCAAGAAAACCCTGACATCGCGCCCCATCCTTAGCCCTTTTTTGGTGCGTTTTTTCATGAGATTGTCGTATTTGTCCGCTGTGTAGCTCAACATAAAGGAGCCGATGATAGCTAAAAATCCTATTCCCAAAGCCCACGGAGACAAGTCTTGACTATAAACATACCAAGTCAGTCCAAACAATAAAAAAGCATCCGAATACCGATCCAGTACTGCATCTAACCATCCACCGTAATCGGAAGATAAATATTTAAGACGGGCCACTTCCCCGTCAGAGCCATCAATAATAGAGGCAAATTGTGCAACGATTCCCCCTATAGCCAGAAACCAATAGTTACCCAATGCAAACAGTCCCGCTGCAATCATTGAGAGTACAAAAGAGACAAAGGAGATTTGATTAGGGGTAATATTGAAATTAACCAAAAATTTAGATATACGAGTAGATATCGGGCGATTCAACCAACGTGAAACCGGGCCGTCATTGCTTTTACCCTGTAACGAATCCAACAGCGTTTTTTCTGCTTTTTGATGGGCGAATTTATCATCAACATCAATCCAGAATCTATTTGTTTGTACTGATATTGCGTGTTTGTCCTCAGCTAAAACACGTATCGCAGCAGACAAAGTCGTATCGTTATGAATTTTACAAGCAGATTCCAACGCTTCAAATATTGCCTGGCTACAAAGGAAAATCCCGGTATCAAAACCGTTGAAATCGTCAATGGTTTTGCCAATATTGATGATGTGCCCGTTTTCAATACAAACCTTTGTCACATCTTCCATATCAACTAACGGATTGTTTTTATCCGTATCCACCGCCAACAGAACGTCCCCATCGTTAAATGGTTGTTTCTGTAATAACTGAATAATAGCCGGGTCAAAAAGATGATCCGCCATCAATAACAGAAAAGGTTCTTCCATGACATCCCGTGCTTTTAATACCGAAAAACCATTTTCTTTTTGCCAGTCATCATTTTGAATCGGAATAATCGGGACGTTAAGGCGTTTGGCAAGCTGTTGCAAAAAATTGCTGACTTGCTCTCTTTCATACCCGGTAATCACATAGAACTCATCCGCCCCACCTTCTATGGCTGAGCGGATAACACGCTCAATCAACGGTACACCGAGCAAAGGAACAAGCGGCTTGACTTTGCCTTTTGATTTAAGCCGACTCCCTTGCCCGGCGGCGATAATTAAGCATTTCATAGTCTATTCCCCTTTAATGAATGCCTCTGTCATCGCATAAGCTTCATCATCAGTGAATTGTTCTAGCGGATGTTTACAAAAATAGGCAGAAGGTGCGGTCAAAACTCCTCCTTGCTTACGATCCAACGCCAGTTTGCAACACCTTATCGCATCTATAACCACGCCTCCAGAGTTGGGAGAATCTTCGACGGAAAGGCGCAATTCGAGGTTCATAGGAATATCACCGAACAATTTACCTTCCATACGGAGGAAACAGACTTTGTTGTCTTTCTGCCAAGCTACCCAATCACTGGGGCCAATGTGAATGTTTTCATCCTTCATCCGTTTGGCTGCAACTGATTGTACTGCCTCAGTCTTGGATTTTTTCTTGGAAGCCAGCCGGGTACGGCTAAGCATATTCAAAAAGTCCGTATTGCCTCCGGTATTTAACTGATAAGTCCTTTGCAATTTGACTCCCCGTTTATTAAACAAATCTGTAAGAACGCGGTGAACAATAGTGGCTCCCAATTGCGATTTAACATCATCGCCGATGATTGGAAGATTATTTTCTTCAAATCGTTTCGCCCAATTAGGATTGCTGGCAATGAATACCGGAATATTGTTGATAAAGGCAACACCAGCCTCCAGAGCGCAATTAACATAAAACCGGGTCGCCTCCTCGGAACCGACCGGGAGGTAGTTTAATAGAATTTCAGCGCCAGATTCCTTCAGAATCTTGAGGATTTCTTCTTCGGTTGGTTCTGGCTCATCTGCCAGCACAAAAGTGCGTTTTTCATCGTAATTATTCATATGCTCCGAGAACCCATCCAGAATTTTACTCATTCGCACTTTCACGCCGGATTGCTGAAGATCCGCGCAGAATACGGTGGTGCAATTGGGTTTGGAAAAGATGGCTTCATTAACATCCAGTCCTATCTTGCGCTTGTCAATATCGAATGCAGCAACGACCTCGATATCGCCAGGTTTGTACCCGCCAATCTCCCAATGCATCAGACCAATGGCATCTTGCGGGGATTTTTCACGATAGTAATGGATACCTTGTATCAAGGAACTGGCACAGTTTCCAACTCCAACAATCGCTATTTTAATTTTATTCATTTGCTTATTCCTCCATAATTTAAGTTGTATATTTTTTTTCATTAATCATAGCTAAATTTGTATCTTCTCAATAAACAGGGGCAAAGATTATTTTTTATAAATCACGGGTGAATAATATCGCAAACAAAGTCCAAAGACCATCTTAATTTCCCCTTCCCACCTCCCGCAAAAAAAAATAAAAAAACACGTACATTCCGACGCCCGATTTTATATAGTGGCACCATGAATAAAGTCATAACATTTCGTGGTCGCTCAATCACTGAGGAAGATGTTGCCGTTGTAAGGAAGATAATCACCGCCCATCCCGACGGAAGTCGCCGATTTATCT
>Ga0307991_1000295_pt1 | contig 37255 bp, 38 predicted proteins | sample EllFjometagen131_FD_203146 | JGI IMG/M metagenome (GOLD analysis project Ga0307991, IMG submission 203146) | Marine microbial communities from Ellis Fjord, Antarctic Ocean - #131 | ecosystem: Environmental > Aquatic > Marine > Unclassified | place: Southern Ocean | collected 2014-10-08 | reverse complement strand
TTAATTCTTTCTAACTTTAAGTAATCTTTTTTTAAGTATGTCTTGATATCAATATTCCAATCACTTTTTAGTGATTTTTTTTATTTTTACCCCTTGACATACTTACCGGTTGCTTATAGTATATTTATTTTCACGAGTAAATAGAAAACAGTAGTATTAATTACTACTGGTTTGTCAACTCGTGTTGAAATACAAAAAATTAATATTTCGAGAGATATTTTACTCCCTATTTTTTGATATTATATCATAGAAAAATTATCTGTAGAAGTAATATGCATTAAATATATATATATATTTTCTATATTACTTTGAAGTTAAAATCATATGTCAACAACGGCGTTATATAGGCCTGTTTCACATACCACTATTCAAAGATGTAATTCTATAGTGTTTTTTACACTAAAAATGTTATAATGAAATATATATAAAATGAGGTGAGTAAATGAACTCAATAAAACAGTTTAATCAACTATTAAATTCAGACAAATTTGATCGCTTTAAACAGTGGAAAACATACCGTAATCAACTTACTAATTTTATAGTTGATAACTATGAAAATTTTCACGATGAAGCACTAATTTTAGGGACAGGTAATTCGGACGATTTAGACTTGAATTCATTAAGTAAACTGGTGTCTATACTTACCATATCTGATATTGATAAAGAAAGTTTAGAAAAAGCATTTATTAAATATGATTTGAATGAAAAATATGTACTAAAAAAGGCATTTGATTACACCGGATTAGATAGCAATATAGACTGGAATAATTTCGTTGAGAATATACTTAAATTTCAAGAAGAATCCGCTATTGATTACTACTTTAATAAGTTGAATAAAGCTATAAGTACATATCAATTTCCTTTAAGGCGTAAATATGATTTAATTATTATATCTTCGCTCTACACTCAACTTATCTTTCAACAGGGATTATCTAATATTAATATTTTGCATAACTTAAATTATCCCAAAGAACTATTAAAACATATTGAAGTCAAACTATTAGAACTAATTCCTATCGTTCTCAACAAGTTTAATGAGAATATTCTAACTACTCTAAAAAAACCATCTACTCTTATTGTATTATCTGATATATTTGAAGCCTACAATCATTCATTATTCTTTAAAGAAACTAGTGGCTTAGAAAATATTGAAAAAATTTATCAAGAATACCAAGATAAATACGGTATTGGAATCGGTGATTATGGACTAATCAATATGAGTGAAAAATTAAAAATACATAAATCAAAATGGTTTGAATGGCCATTCAATGAAGATAAAACTTTATTTGTAAAAGCAATAATATTTAAAAACTAGAGATTTTCTCTCTAGTTTTTTTTATTGTTAATTATCCTGTACATTATCTGTTTTGCTATTATATATATTAAAATATACATTAATATAACATTAAAAAAGCACTCATTCAGACGAATGAGTGCTATTCCTATATAAATAACAGTATTAAATTAATAACTATATCTTGTTGTTCTAAAGTAGTAATTGATGCTGTGCCATCACCAGGTTGTAAACCATACCAACCAAACTGTGCATGATTTCCTCCAGTAATATTAAATAACTCGAAATCGCTTGGCAATTTAGATTTGCTCTCTTCAAAACTTTCTTGGTTAAACCCTAAATCGAATTCCGCAGTAATAACCAATACTTCTTTATCTGTTATATCTTTTATAGGATAGCTTCCCATTAGAATAACCTTTGATACCAAATCGTTTCCACTACTTAGCATGGAACCAACTACACCACCTAATGAATGTCCAATAACAATGTTGGTTAAATCTTCGTCTAAGAACCTTTTAGCATAATTAGGGGTGAATATCGCTAGTTTTAAGAAAGGTTTGTATATCGTTACGTTATTACCCGCATTCGCTAAACTAATCGCTAAATACTCATAACTACTTGGCTCTACTTTACCACCCGGAATAAATACGATATTATTTTCAGGGTTACTTACAGTAAAGCTGATTTCATCACTATCTTCATATCTTGTGACTTCTGTTATATTAAGTGATTCAATTTGGTCATACATTGCTTCTTCTGTACGCAAGTAATCACTCGCATAGATTAATAATGCACCAAATAGTACGATAACTATTACACTTATAATTATTAGGACTTTCTTTAATATATTCTTTTTCTTTTTCATATATTCCCTCATTTAATTTTAGTTTATCTCTATATTAATATATTTTGTAATTGTCTTCAACTGATTTACATAATTATTAAGGTTTTTTAACAATTAAATAAAAACTAGATAGCAAATTGTATAGTACCCTTTTCTTTCTTTTTATCCCTACTTATTTATTAGCAAGGTTGACTATTATATGGTAGTAATATAAAATGATACTATTACTGCAATAAATTAATTCGAATCGGCTCAAGGAGGAAGACTATGAATGTAATAGAATTTAACAAACTTACAAAGTATTATGGTAAGGCAAAAGGATGCGAAAACATTGATTTCAATGTTAAAGAAGGTGAAATATTTGGTTTCATCGGACCTAATGGTGCTGGTAAAAGTACAACTATTAGATGTATGTTATCATTAATCTATCCTACAAGTGGTAGTGTTAGTATCTTTGGTAAAGACGCTATTAAATATGGCCCTGAAGTTCGTGAGAACATTGGATACTTGCCGTCTGAAATATTCTACTATGACAAAATGAAAGTTAAAGACCTATTAAACTATTCAGCAAGTTTCTATAAAAAAGATTGTTCAGCAAGAATCAAAGAATTAGCTGAGATTATGGAACTTGATTTGACCCGTAAAATTGAAGATTTATCTTTAGGAAATAAGAAAAAAGTGGGTATTGTTCAAGGCCTACTTCATTCGCCTAAATTAATCATATTAGATGAACCAACAAGTGGATTGGATCCTCTTATGCAACAAAAATTCTTTAATCTTATTCGCAAAGAGAATAAGAACGGCGCTACTGTTTTATTTAGTTCACATATTCTAAGTGAAGTTCAACAACTATGTAATAGAGTAGCTATTATTAAAGACGGTGAAATTCTTAGTATTCAAGATATTAAATCGATTAAACACGATAACTATAAGAGATTTACTTTTAGAGGAAAATCTCTAGATAACGGCAAATTCGATATTGATGGTGTTAGTCAATTAAAAGAACGAGAAGATAAAGTTACCTTCTTATACAAAGGTGATGTCAATAAGATTGTTAAAATTATATCATCTCTTAAATTAACTGATATTACAATCGAAGAACCTACACTTGAAGAAATCTTTATGCATTACTACGAGTAGGTGAGAAAATGAATATTTATAAATTTGAGGTGTCAAGGCTTAGGAAGTCTATTCTTATTTGGACACTTTCAGTACCGGGCTTCTTAATATTCTATATGGCTTTCTTTCCAGCAATTTCTGGTAGCGCTGATGCGTTTAATGCAATGATGGAATCAATGGATCCTAAATTCTTAGCGGCTTTTGGAATTATCCCTGAATTACCTATTGGTGAAATCATGGGATACTTTAATCTAACAATGGGACTAATACTTATTCCATTAGCTATACAAGCTTCCAATTACGGCTTTCATATTTTAAGTGTTGAAGAAAGAGAATTGACAGCGGACTTTTTATTTACAAAACCAATATCTAGAAGAAAAATAATTATATCTAAATTTTTTGCGGCTTTAACAAGCCTATTAATTGTAGATATAGTTCTTACTATATTATCAATTGTTGCTTTAACTGCTTTTAAAGGCGATGAAGTAGTAGAATTTAGAAATGTAATAATTCTTCTATTATCAGTACCGCTATTCCAATTAACATTTATGAGTATTGGCATGGTGATATCTGTTTCTATTAAAAAAGTAGCTAGTGTATTAAGCTTCTCTATGGCTTTAGGATTTGGAATGTATGTTGTTAATTCATTCGGATCAGTACTTAGTTCTGGTCTATTCTCATATATTACACCATACTCACATTTTGATAGCGCCTATGTCTTAATCAATGGACATTGGAATTGGGGCTTGATTTGGATATCTCTAACAGTAATGGTTTGCTCATTTGTTGCTACATATTTCTTGTATCTTAAAAGAAATATAGCATCATTATAGGAGGTTATTATGAATATAATACTTCACGAATTTAAATCAAATCTTAAATCATTCATTATCTGGTTCGTTTCGTTAGGCCTTCTGTTTTTCACCGCCAGTTTTGAATTTGATATGTTTAAAAATGATCCTCGGATTAATGAGATATTTGAAGACTTTGGATTCATGTTTGACGCTATCGGTGGCGTCCCTGATTTAACTACTGCGGCGGGCTATCTTAGTCTTGTCTCGATATATATTTATGTTCCGTTATGTATCTTCTCAGCAATGCTAGGAAGCAGAATAATTTCAAAGGAAGAAAAAAATAGAACAGCTGAATACTTATTTACACTACCTGTATCTAGAAATAAAGTAATTGCTAGCAAATTGGTTGTAGCTGTAACAAACACACTATTAATAGATGTATTATCTATGTTAGTTTGTTTAGGCGCATTTGGTAGATTAAGTGATTCTCCTGAAACGTTTAGAACATTTCTATTTCATTTAGGACTTGGTGTTGCATTAACACAAATGATATTCTTATCAATTGGTATGGTCCTATCTAGCTTGTTGAAAAACTACAAGAAATCTGGCGGGATTACAGTTGGTATTGTAATAGGTACTTTCATGTTAAGCATGTTAGTGGGATTAGTTGAAGCAGCTGAGCCATTAAAATACCTAACACCATTCCAATATTTTCCATCAGCACAAATGATTGATGGTCACTTTGAATTAGTGTTCATAATAATAACAATTGCTATAGTAGCTTCCTCATTCGTTGGATTGTTCTACTTCTATAAAAAGAGAGACCTCCATATATAGCATAAAAATTTAACCATAAAAAAGGTAGGCTTATTTAGCCTACCTTATTTTTATTTTGAATATTTAGTTCTATGCTCTTCTTTCTTAATATACATCTTTTTATCAGCTTTCACATATAATTCATCCACTGTCATCTTCTCTTCATAGGCTTGATACCCGTAACTAAATTGAAGAGTTTTAATCGCTTCATCATTATATGATTCTAAGATCTTATAGACCTCCGTAATAGCAGAATCCAGATCCGTTTCATTTTCTACTACAACTGTAAACTCATCTCCAGCCAACCTCGAAACCATAGGGTTTGGTTTAAATGTTTTAATAAGTGTTCTACCAAACTCAACCAATACTTGGTCACCCCTAAAATGGCCTAATTTATCATTGATCCCTTTAAGATTGTCTAAGTCGATAAACAATATTGAAAATGGTTTTTCTCTATCAATCAAATGCAATACATATTTTTCATAACTTTGACGGCTATATAATTTAGTAAGATAATCTCTCTCTCCGCTTGTGGATTCTAAGAAAATATAAATTACTAACACACCAAGAACTATGGATGTCCACGAAAAGAAAAAATCAGAAAAAGCTAACTGTATCACCATACCAAACAAAGGAAGTGAAAAGAAAACAAAAAATATAACTATAGCGTGTCTAAATGTTTTTTTACGATTTATTAAAGAGAATACAATCATATATAGGTAATATAATACAATCATTAGATATTGAATCCAAATTAGATTTTCGACCTTATATACATTAGTTGCTTTATCAATGCTAAAAAATATCGGATAAAATATATTGATAACTAACAATATAAATAAAAGTAGTGCTGGCCATAAATAATAGTATCTTTTTGATAATCGTTTACTATCTTTAAAAATATAGTAATCTACATAAGATAGCATAAGCCCAGCTATTATAGGCGCAAATAGCAATAATATAAAATTAGTAGAGTATTCTAAGAAGTAAGCGCCAAAAAAAGATGTCCCATCAAATATCCAAGTTAATGGTTCTACTATAATAGCTAAACCTAGAAAAAGAATAACCCCTTCAATTAACTTTTTTTCTATATGATTAACCTGAAATCGAACAATAATAGCTACATATAGTATTGCTAAAATAATTAACGCATATATATTCAATTGAAATTGAACTAGATATTCCATGCTTATCCTCCAAAATTTAGATAATACTATTTTATAACATATTTATTTAAATTGAAACAAAGGCTTGCATATTTAATGAATTAATTTTTTATCTTAAGTCCTAGTAAATGACAGAATACTTCTGCTTGGTAATTGTCTATAGTAACACCTTCAATGCTTATTCTATCCATTTTGATGCCGTCAATAATACATGTAGAAATATCTAAACCTTTTAAAGGGTTATTGTAAAACATTGCTTCTGTTAAATTGTTCTCATCAAAAACTATACCATTCACAATGTTTTCAAACCAATTGGACTCTTTAAGTAATGAATTTTTAATTTCAACAATCTTTAATTTGTTTTCAGCTAAATCTAAATATTGTAGATTACAATCATCAAATAAAATATCTGTTAAATGAGTTTGTACAAAATGACTTCCAATAAATTTACACCCTTTAAACTCACATCTAATAAATAAAGAGTCTGTAAAGGTATTGTTAGAAAGATCACAATTTATAAAAGTACAATCCATAAACTCAGCTTTTAAAAACTTATTTTGATTTATTGTTACTTTTTCAAAGACACACGCATCAAGAATAATACGGTAATCATCTTGACCAGTCAATGATAGATCACTAATTTTTTTATAATCCAATAGTGGATAATCGTCAAAAATTTTAAGTGGTCCAAAATAGACTTTAAGTGGCATTTTACGTACTGGTTTTTTTCTTTTCTTCATCTTTATCACCGCTTATATTATAACATTAAATTCCAGAATTTGGTACACCATAAATAGTACAAAAAATAGGAAATTTCACACAAAAGACTGATATCAAAGCGTCATTTATGATAGAATATTTAAGAGAGGTGATTACATGCCAAAAAAATTAAAACCTATTATCGTTTTCGTCGTTGCTATAATTGGAATATTCTTATTTGTGGATTCGTATTTTGAGTTAGGTGTATTAAATTCTATTATGCAAGTGAGCGATACTGAAGCTCCACAAATTAATACAGATAACTTGCAAACACAGATACTATTAGATTCTGATTATGTTATTGATGTAACTTGTGAAGACAACATTGATGATGTCTGTACTGTAGAAATCATAGGCACCTTAGATACGTCGACTTTAGGAGAAAACTCAGTTACTTTAAAAGCCACAGATGCTGCCGGAAATGTTACTAGTTATACATACAATTACGAAATAGTAGAAAATTATGACGGTTCTTTATTTATACCTTTAGGGTATTATGATTCTATTGATGAATTAGATGGAGAACAATTGAAAACTACATTAAATACAATTATTAGAGGTCATACTGAATTTCCATATACATCAACTAGCACAGATGTATGGAATATATTAAGAGAAGCTGATGAAGACCCAGATAATTCTGATAACATACTCGCTTTCTATACAGGACTATCAATACAGAAGGATTGCCAAGATACAACCTATCCCCCTGATTTTTGTGAGATGGAAGCTTACGATGAAACAAAAACTGTTGAATGGAACAGAGAACACATCTGGTCAAAATCAAGAGGCGATTTTTCAGATGCTTCTGAATTAGGTGCACATACAGATGCTCATCATTTAGTTGCTGCTGAAAGAGTTATGAACTCTACAAAGAACAACCGTTTCTTTGAAGATTGTCACGATGGGGATGATACAAATATAGTTGATAGAGGTTATGGTAATTTTACTTGTAATACATGGGAATTCGAACCTAGAGATTCTGTTAAAGGTGATGTAGCAAGAATGATATTCTATATGGCTGTACGTTACGAGGATGCCACTTTGGATTTAGAAGTTGTAAATGATCCTGATGAAGATAAATTATTAAAATTACCTGTTTATGGTGATATTGATGACTTATTAAGATGGCATATACAAGATCCAGTTAGTGAAAAAGAAATTTTAAGAAATCAAGTAATATACACATATCAAGGAAATAGAAACCCATTTATAGACAAACCAGAATTAGTCGAATTAATATAGGGCGTGTCAGATGATTATTTACTAGGACATGAAGCCGATAATGATTATTATACATCAATATTATTAAATCATTTTAGAAATGATTGGGAGAATTATTATAATCAGCCTATTGATATTATTACAAACAAAGAATTATTTATGTAGATAAAATAAAAAACCATATAGAAAAACTATATGGTTTATTTGTTATTTGGAAGGGATGAACCTCAACGCAATGAAGATAAAAGGTTTTTAATAATCTATATATCTAAATCTATTACTAAAACATAAAACAAATTACATACTTCAATTGCTAAAATCATTTTAAATCTAAAAACAACTACAAATTCTTTAATACAAATTCATAAAAATAAAGTTATTTAAATCTTTGATTCTGAGCGTCTTCTAACATCCCTTCAATTATTTATACCACTTTTTATAACTAAATTCTATAGGTTAACCGATAATAATTTTATAAAAAACTCTTTAAATACACTCAAAACCAGTGTTCAGTAAACCTTACAAAATATTGTTATTATTGTATATATTCCCACATGTGGAGGTTGATCAATTTCTTAACAATCAAAAGGTATCATCATTTAAGATGATACCATTTTTTTAATTTTATTATTGATGAAATTTATTTCTAAAACAATCAAGACTATGGTTATTCATAACCCCTATTGCTTCTAAATATGAATGCGTAGTAACACTCCCCATAAACTTAAACCCTCGTTTTTTTAGGTCTTTAGAGACTTTATCTGATAATTCATTTGTGGTTACGAATGAATCATCTGTATTATATATAATTTTGTTATCTGTGAAAGACCAGATATAGTTACTAAAACTACCGAATTCTTCTTTTATTTTAATATAACTTTCAGAATTAGTTATGGTAGCTTTGATTTTAGAGGTATTTCTAACAATCCCTTTGTTCTCTAAAAGTTCATTAATTTTATCTTGATTATATTTTCTAATCAAATAAGGGTCGAAGTTATCAAATGCTTCTCTGAACGCTTCTCTTTTATTTAAAATTATTAGCCATGATAATCCACAATGAAAAGATTCTAATACAAACATTTCAAATAGATAGTCATCACCATATGAAGCAACGCCCCATTCATTATCATGATAGTCTAGATAAGTTCCATTTCTTTCAAGGTTCGGCCAATTACATCGTTTCATATATTACCTCTTCTAATCAAATTCTGTTGAACTAATTATATTCTATTAATATAACGTTGTAAAGAAATCAGTACTCTAATTAATATATATACATAAGAGCCAAAAAAATTGGCTCTTATGTTGAGAAAACTAATTGTTTATGCTTTTCGAAATAAAATACTTTTATAAATTTAAATCTTCAATTTGTTTTTGAAGCGATTCTTCAGTTGCGGTTTTGCCAATCATAGCTCCATGTAAATTATAACAAGATTTCACTTTACCATTTTGTTCTTCTACTTTTTTAGTTAAGTATTCAAACGTATCTTTTAGTGGCTTTGTTCCAGCTCTTACAGTAATAATAGAGACTGTTTTACCATCAAAGTCTGATTTATTAATAAATGTATTCATAGCTGGGGTTCCGTTGCTTGCCCATATCGGAGTACATAAGTATAACTCATCAAAATCCTTTACTCTATTTGAAGGATTTCCTATTAGTTCAGATCCTTTTTTTTTGATTGATCTATAACCTCGCGTAAATAAATTCCCTTTTGAACTCTTTTCAACTAATTCAACCACTTCAGCACTATATTTTACGCCAAGCATATTAGCTAGTTTCTTTGTTGATCCATCTTTAGAAAAATAGACAACACCAATTTTTTTATTCATAATTTTTCTCCAGTCTATATATTCGTTCACATACTTTTTCTTTCGATATATATTATATGATAATTATTTGAGCTGAATGTGAACTAAATACTAATTTTTTGAATAAAAAAGAGACATTAAATGCCTCTTTCATCTAATAAATTATAATTTTTCTGGTTCTGGATAAGTTTCTTCAAATAATTCAACTGAAACTTTTTTCATAACTTCGCTTTGATTTGGTTTGTCTTGATTGTTCTTTTTAACCGTAGCTATTCTATCTACTTCTTCAATACCTTCAATAACTTTACCAAAAGCTGCGTATGCACCGTCTAAGTGAGAAGAATCCATATGCATAATAAAGAACTGTGAACCAGCTGAATCAGGTTGTTGAGAACGAGCCATTGATATCACACCTCTTGCATGCATTAAATCATTATTAACACCATTACTTGAGAATTCTCCTTTAATAGAGTATCCAGGTCCACCCATACCAGTTCCATTAGGATCGCCACCTTGAATCATGAAACCGTCAATTACACGATGGAATATAATACCATCATAAAATCCCTTTTGTACTAAACTAATAAAGTTATTAACTGTATTAGGTGCTACTTCAGGATATAATTCGATTTTAATTAGTTTTTTGCTTTCCATTTCTATTGTTACTATTGGTTTTTTCATATTCTTTTCCAACTTTCTTAATATTTGTCTTTTTATTATAACATTTTAATTGAAACCTTCTATATAAAAAGCCTAGAAAATTATAATACTAGTTTATATTTTGTAATACATAGATTAAAACTAATACAGAACCAGACACAGTTAAGGTGTACCCAACAACTTTATTCAATACTCTGTTATCAACTCTATTGGCGTATTTAGCCGCAAAATTAGCACCTATTAAGGCGGCTGCTCCAGTTATTAAAAGTGGTACCCATAATGTTCCACTTATTAAAATATGGCTACTAGCACCTACAAAAGCTGTGAACACCATGATAAACACACTAGTACCTACCGCTTTTTTAAGATCATATCCTAAAGCAATCGTTAATACAGCTAACATGCTTAATCCACCACCGGAACCTGTATAGCCACTAATCATTCCAATAACAGCGCCCCAAAAGACCGATAAGAACAGTTTGCTTTTTGTAAGTTTAAGGATACTTCCTCCTTGGTTTCCTTTAACAGGATACACCAAAAAACGAATCCCCAGTATTACAAGAACTATATTTAATATACCGCCTAGGTTAACAGAATTCATATCTTTAGATAAATAGCTCCCTAAAATTGTAAATAGAACAACTGTTATACCCATTACAGCAGCGCTTTTTAAATGAATATTTTTATGTCTGTAGTACGTGAATGCCGTTAATCCACTGGCTAAAACATCACTAGCTAAAGCAATGCCTACTGCCATATACGGATCCATTTTTAAAACAGTAACAAATAAAGGCGCGATAATTACAGCTGCACTTAATCCAACAAAACCAGTCGCAGCACCAGCTAGTAATCCCCCTATAAAATAAACCAAATAATCCATTAGTCTTCATCCTTTTGCACATTTGTTTAGATACTTAGTAAAAATACTTCTATTTAACATTATATCAAAAAATGATTATTTATGGGAATTTAAGTAAATATTTATGTCTAAAACTATGTTATAATTATATTATATTGGAGGTAGTTATGTCTCAATTAATCAATAAACTTAAACAACGTCGAAGCTTTAGAGAATTTGAAACCGAGTCATTTGACATCCAAATCCTAATAGACGCTATAGAAGCAGCTAAATACGCTCCAAATGGAGCTAATAAGCAACCTTGGACATTTTGTGTAATAAAAGACCCGGAAATTAAAAAACAAATACGCAAAGAATCAGAGCGTGTAGAAAACATGTTCTATAACAAGATATCTAGTGAATGGCAATCTGATTTGAAACCTTTGAATGTAAATACAGATAAACCTTTCCTAGAACAAGCCCCCTATCTAATTGTTATTTTTAAACATACATATCAATTAGACGAATCAGGAAATAAAACAAATGTTTATTACCCCGATATTTCAATAGGCATAGCTACCGGTATGTTAATATCTGTCCTAACAGATTTAGATATAAATATATTAACCTATACACCATCACCAAACTTGTTCCTAAGAGATATTCTTAATCGACCAAAAAATGAGAAACCATATATGATTCTTGTTTGTGGAAAAGGTTCAAAGAACTATATACCACCTAAAATTACAAAAAAAGATAATGAAGAAATAATTAAAATATACTAATTTTATAAAAGAAGGCATATTCAAATTTTAAATTGAATATGCCTTTTATATATTTATTTAGTGTTTAAAGATTACATATCTATAAAAACATTTCCATCTTTCACAATTGTCTTAAACGTTCTAACACTCAAACTAAATTCATCGAGTTTTAGGAATTCAGCTTTCACTGAATCTGTTACTTCTCCTGATTCAACAGATATAGGCAACCCGTGGTCTTTACATACTATTATACCGTTTTCTAATATTCCACTTACCAAAGAAGATCCTCGATGAGGACACTTATCTTGAATAGCAAAAATGCCATTTTCTGTAGAAGCTAAGAGAATATCACGATTTTTAATTTTAACTCTCATTTTTTTCTTTTGTTTAAGTGTTGCTTCATTAGCTACTAGATATTCCATTTACTCACCTCTATATATATGATTATACATATTATAACATAAGAAACTTTAAAGAAAAAAGCACCTGTCTAGGATGCTTAAATTTTGTTCCTTGTGAAAACTAAATTAAATTCAGTACTTAGTGATTCATTGAATTGATAATTATCACTACAAAACGTTTTCATCTTTTCAACTGATGTTATTTTACTTTTAATTAAATAATCTAAAAATTTTCCTCTCGCCATCTTTGAATATGTAGCTTGATTAACATATTTATTATCTTTTTTTTGTAAGAAAAATATATTTACCATATTTACATGTAACATAGAGCTAAATTCAGTAGAAGCGAGATTAATAATTGTTTCTCCATTGAAATATGAGTCAATGTTCCAATGCTTATATAGATTTAATCCTATTTTCGCTTTCATGTCTAATCTATATGGCTTTATAAGAGTTCCTGGCTCTAAAACGCCATATAAAGCATCTAGAACTCTAATATAATCAGTAATATAATTATACTCTTCTTCTTTATAACTATCTTTATCTAGATTTTTATATACAAGTCCAGTATAGCTAGGAAATGCATGACTTGTTGACGCTTCACTAAATGAATTTATATTATTGTACGTTTGATCTAATAAGCTTTCTTTAATTGATAATCCTTTTCCTAACTCTTTCTTAGTAAGTTTTCTCAAACTAGCTAATACTTTTTTATGTTCTTTAAGAAAAAGTAATTCTTTATCAATTAAATATTTGTTTTTCTGCATATCCATAGTTTTACTAGGAGATATTATTATTTTCACTTAATCGCCTCAAATTGATCAAATAAATAGTCCTTGTTCATCATATATCTATTTATTTTATCTTTGTGCTTTCCATAAACAATTATATGGTGGTTTCCATATGGTGAAGTCAAGAAATATGTTACATCTTCTAGTTTTATATTTATTTGAGTTCTACACAAGTTTTTCTCACGAAGGTTTTCTGTTATGGTACCTTCAGCTACATAGTAATCTTTAAGATTATTACTAAGCTTAAAAATAGTAATATCTGTCTCTTCCATTTTACCCCTAAGCGCTACGCCGATACCAGATTCATAATGAGTCATTACTTCATAATTCTTCGCCATATCTAAAGGCACTGTACAATGAGCAAATACTATTTCGTTTTTATCTGTATCTATTCTTGATGGATTCGCTTGAAATCCTGGTTGGCCTGTTATCTTATTTAAAAAATACATTGATAACATAGCGGGTATATCACCTTCACATGTTCCTATTATTTTATTACGGTTTAAAAGTGATAAGCCTAAACATCCTGTTGTGTGTATTTTTCCTAGAAGGTCAAAACATCTTAGCGTTAATCCTTTAAGTTCATACTTGTTAATTAATATTTCTAAAGCTTTACTAAGCTTTTTTGATTCAACAACTTCTGATTTGTCAAAGTCTAATTTTGTATTTTCTTCATAACCTGTTATGTTCGCGCATTTATACTCACTAATCAGTTCATCTATACTTATGTTTACCAAATTTATGTTAAGCTCTTTCAAACACTTATCATAGTCAACATTAGAAGCAATTAACCAATCACTAGGTTTTCCAACAACACCTAGATTAACCGTCTTATTAATCTGTTTTTGTTGCTTTTCTAGATCTGATAATCTAGAAGCTATATATTTAGGAGAACCATGTAATATCTCCGCTAATTTGTTTTTATTTTGAAGATAAGAAAGGATTTCCATACTGGCAGCTAATGAATTGTTTGATCCGTATGTAAGTAGATAAAATGGTTCTTTTAAGTTTTGTTCCATTTTAAGAAAATGTCCTTCTGAGCCGCCACTTTGAACTAATATTACTGATAAATCATCATTGTAAAAATCAGATTGATTAGATAAACGAAATGAGTAATCTCCTAAAGATTCTATTTCATTAAGTAGTTTTTTTGTTTCTTCATTTATATATACGCCGTCATGAAGACTAGATTTAATTGGTAATACAGCAATTTTCATAGTTATTCCTCTTCTCATAATATTTATATATTATAACATATCTATTTAACTAAAAAAATAAAAGCCCTAAAAGGGCTTATTGAAACTTAAATCTTATTACTATCTTTTAATGATTTAACATAATTAAAATATTTTATATATATAGGTACCATTCTTGGTTCTTCAATTATATCTAACGCTTCTTCTAATGAAAACCACTTTACTCCAGAATTTTCGTCTTCTTTAATAATTAAATCTTCTGATTCGCTCGCTACGAGTAAATATGTAATATTCATATGAATGTGATCAGAAACGAATTTACCATTCTTTATATGATTATATACATAAATGCTATCGATACCAATTATATCTTGATTGTATGGTTCAATATGTTTCACACCAGTTTCTTCCTTCGCTTCTTTTATAGCAACAGCTAAGAAATCTGGGTCTCCATCATTGTGACCACCAACCCAACCCCATGAGTTATATATATTATGGTGTATAAATAATACTTTTGTCATTTCAGGATTAACAATTATAGCTGATGATGTAAAATGTCCCACAAGATTTTCTCTTGTTAGTGCATCATCATTTTTGTCAATAAACTGCAACATAGCAATTTTATCCATTTGTTCTTGTTCGTTTTTTGGTCTATAGTAATCTAATATTCTTCTATGCATATTTCCGTCCTTTATGTTTTAAACAGTGTTTGATTTAACTGTAATACTTTTATAAATTCTTTGATATCATTTAACTCTTCTCGATATTCTGAAACAATTGTTTTGTTGACAGTACGAAATGGTTTAATATCAAAGTAATCTTTTCTTGAATCAATTGCCATACTTAGCTTATTATCTAGAAAGGAAAAACTAATTTTATCAAGATATTTGTTATCTAAGAAAAGCAATTTTTCCATGAAGTTTGGCGTTAATATATAAAACGCTTCATGTTCGCTTCCTGCATATACTTTCAATTCTGAGTTAAACTTAATACTTTCCATCTTAATCTTTTTTAGACCACTAAATGGTCTAAAGTTAAATGGCTGTAGTAATAGCAAATTAGCTTTGAATTGTTTTGGAAAATCAAATTCATAGAATCTACCTTGAAATACAGTTACTACAGTTGTATGTTTTCCGCTTCTTCTAACTTCTTTTTGTTCAACATCACTACTTCTAAAATTAACACCTTCAAAGTTGCCTGATATCATGTCTTCACTTTTGTAGCGGTCTCGATTATATAGTAGTCCCGATTTCATAACTTCTTCTTCTGAGAAACCATGATTATAAATATATGTACTGGCAGGAAATACTTTTTTCATTTCTTCAGTTACATATACTTTTTTAAATCTATTACTTATATCCTTGATTTTCTTTTGATTAATAGAAGCATAGATTGCTCCTCCTAAAAAAGGTAGAGCGATTATAAAAAAGGCAATCATACCAATAGATATAGCTAAGGGTATATATGAAATAAATGCTATTCCTGTAATTCCATAACCAATAATAATACGTCTTTCATATTTTGATTTTTCTTTATTTAATTTTTGGAACATATTTGCCTCCTATTTATCAATATATAATTCACTAATAGTATTATAACATTACTCTAAGATAATATAAGTAATAAGACAATGTTTTATATGTAAGAACTATTCAACTAGTAGTGATTAAAAGATAATATATGTGATTCCATCATTACATTTTTTATAATCTGAATCGTTTTTAATTAAATGCTTATACTTCTGTATCACATCAACAAATCCCATCATTGATCTTAACGATTCACCAGGAATATACGCTTTTATTTCGTGATTTGAAAGTTTTTTCTTCAAAGATTTATGTACCGTTACCTTAATTTTACCTCCAACACCTGAAGAACCGTATCCATGTATGATTTTTATTACTTTCTCTTTTTTTCTATTTCCTCGAATAATATCTGATAATCTTTTGCCTGCTTCATCTGTAAATGGCATATCACTTTTAATATCAAATGTTTTCATATAATTTCTCCTAATTTATTTTGCACATGATGTTTCTAATCTGTAAACATAATTACTCCATCAATATTTATTAATTTGAGTAATTATTTCTTCAGCTATTATGTTGGCTCCTTTTGAATTAATATGGACCCCATCCAATGTTAAGAAAAGACCTCTTTCTGAACTTTTTTCATCAACATCTTCATTTGTTTTTAAATTTTTTAAATCAGTATATAAAGCAAATACTTTATAAGGTATATAGTCAGATTGTTTTTTATCCTTAATATAATTTATAAATGTAGATCTAATATCTAAGTAAAACGCTTTTGGATAGTCTTGAATAATAAGTTTGATAATACCTACTAATTCTTCTATTTCTTTATTCCCAGAGTTATTCAAGTTTTCACCCAAAATTAGCGGTGGTATAACTATTATATTAGTATTCTTTGTTTGTAAATAATCTAGCAAAGACAAATATTGTTTAGTGAATACTGTTTTGTTTTTTGCCCACTTTTGTCCCATTAAGGTTTTTAACAGACTATACTGCCAAGTTAATTTACCAAACACATCATTTTTACCGATAAGTAAAACGATAATATCGAATGTATCTAAATCATCAATTTTCTTTATTCTCTTTAAAAGGCTATTTACAGTATCTCCGCCTTTTCCATAATTTACCACACTATGAGTATTCATTTTGTTTTTCACTATGTCAACATAGGAAACGCCTGGTTTAGCTTCTGTTACACTATCTCCTAAAAAAGCTATCTTCATGAAATAACACCTTCCTTTAATTGATAAATAATTCTTAGTTATAGTATATCACTAATGGTAAGTATTAAAAGATACCAATATAAAAAGGGGAATGTTTTCCCCTTTATTTCAGTATTTATATTTTAAAACTATTTACGAAGCTCAGATACTCTTTTTTGAATTGTATCATTTGATAAATATTCATCAAACGGTCCTTCAAAAACATAAGCACCATTTTCAAAGATTTCAACAACCTTATTTGTTACAGTAGCGAGCAATGAATGGTCATGTGAAGAAAGCAACAAAGCCCCTTTATAATCTTTTAACCCTTGATTAACAGATTGGATAGCTTCTAAATCTAAATGATTAGTGGGTTGATCAATGATAAGCGTATTTGCTTCCGATAACATTAATCTTGAGAACATACATCTCATTTTTTCTCCACCACTAAGATATTTCACTTTTTTTAGTGGTTCATCTCCAGAAAATAACATTCTACCTAAGAATCCTCTAAGATATGAATCAGCTGGATCTTTTGAATATTGTCTTAACCATTCAATTAAATTCAAATCGTTTTCTTTGAAAAACTCAGTATTATCTGCGGGAAGATCAGCTTTGATTACTGTTTGTCCCCACTTAATTGTTCCGCTATCCGGTTCTACTAAACCAGCTAGTATTTTTAGTAATAAAGTTCTTGCAAGATCACTCTTACCCGTTATAGCTGCTTTATCGCCACGATTTAATATAAACGAAACATTTTCAAATATTTTTTCACCTTTATAAGAAGCTGATAAATTAGTAACTTCAAGTACATCTTTACCTAAATTACGCGCTATATCAAACCCTACAAATGGATATCTTCTACTTGAAGGAACTATATCTTCAAGATTGATTTTATCTAATGATTTTTTTCTTGACGTTGCTTGTGAAGATTTAGATGCATTCGCGCTAAATCTAGCGATGAATGCTTGAAGAGATTTTATTTTTTCTTCTTTTTTCTTGTTAGAATCTAACATCAATTTTTTCATTAATTGAGATGATTCTCTCCAAAAATCGTAATTCCCACTGTATAATTTGACCTTGCTATAATCAATATCTACTGTATGAGTACAAACCTTATTTAAGAAATGTCTATCATGGGATACTGTTATAACAGTTTGGTCATAGTCTAACAAAAAATTTTCTAACCATTTAATCGCTTTGAAATCTAGATGATTTGTTGGTTCATCTAACAATAGTATATTAGGATTACCAAATAAAACTTGAGCTAATAACACTTTCACTTTATCTTTACCTAGTACTTCACTCATTTTCTTATAAAATACTTTTTTGGGAACAGCAAGTCCATTTAGTAGTTTTTCTGCTTCTGATTCTGCACTCCACCCATCTATTTCAGCAAATTCAGCTTCTAAATTAGCTAAATGTAGTCCGTCTTCATCTGTAAAAGGTTCTTTATCATATAAAACTTCTTTTTCTTTCATTATATCAAATAACCTTTTATGTCCCATTATAACTGTTTCTATAACGCTATATTGATCATATTCAAAATGGTCCTGTTTTAACACGGCCATACGATTTCCTTTTTCAATTATTACATTTCCTTTTGTTGATTCTTTTTCTCCAGATAATATTTTCAGAAAGGTAGATTTACCAGCGCCGTTCGCGCCTATAACACCATAACAATTACCAGAAGTAAACTGTAGATTTACATCTTCAAATATCTTCTTATCAGGGAAGATTAAATCCAAATTAGATACTGTAATCATTCTATCAACTCCTTCGCCTTGAATATACTACCACAAAATTTATATATTGCAAGAAAAAAGGATGTGATAACACTTTCTTTATAAGTTAATATATTAACAAAAACAGATTTATGTGAAAGTAATATAAAAAAGACACTCGAAAATGTCTTTAATGTATTGAATAAATTTTTATTAGAATAATAATTGGTCTTCTTTTTTTAAGAAATGTTGTATTTCAAAATCGTGTCCCTCTTTATCCTTAAAGAAGAAAGAATCAAGTGGTATTTGCTCCATATGTTGTATCTTAGTTAAACCTTTAACATCTAAGTTTGAAACACGTTTAAATTCCTTTCTAACATCATCTGTATTAAAACTAACTAATGTATTCCTATTCCCTGTATATTCTATCTTATCTTTTAACTGTGCTATACCTAAAAAAGAAGTCTTGTTTATTTGATATATTCTAGCAAAACCTTGATCCATTACTAAAGGTAATTCTAGGATGTTTTCAACGAAGTTACTACCGTATTCTAAATCATTATAATATATGAACGTTACATTTGATGAATATTTAAACATATCTTCTCCTTTTGATTCTTCTTATTGCTTCTGTTCTATCTCTATTTAACTACTTCGTAAATATTAGTAATAACACTCTCGTCTCTTATTATTTCAATTAACTTCAAATCAAAGTCATAATCACCAAATTCAAATACTCTTTTTCCTTTTCCAATAATCTTAGGAACAGTAGTAATTTGGAACTCATCTATTAGATTAGCTTCAAGAAAAGATGTAATAACTTTAGCCCCACCAAAACACCATATGTTTTTGTCAATTGACTTAACTAATTTGATCAAATCTCCACTATAGAATTCTACTTCATTCGAAGAGCCTATTTTTGTTGTTAAAACAATTATTCTTTTTCCTTTTAAATGGTCCCAACCATACTTATTGTATTCGTCATATGTAGTGCGACCCATAATTACTGTATCTATTTTTGATAAAAACCTATCAAATTGCTTTTGATTACCTGAACCAAATTGTTCTAAGTAATCTACAGTACCGTCAAGTCTAGAAATATATCCATCGTATGTTTGAGCCAAATTCAATATTACTTTCTTCATATAAACTTCCTCCTAATTATAACAATGTATATTTTAACACAAAAAAGCCCAAAGGGGCTTTCTTAATCTACTTATTAATTTGGTCTAATTACGAACTCTTTCAATGTACCCTATTTATACTAGGGTAATTTTTATTGCACTTATACCACGGATCTCTTTTTCAAAAAAATCCATAGCTTCTCTTAGGTTTTTCTTATTGAATGGATATACTTTCTGTTGGTTCAATTGAATAATTTGATTCACATTTTGCCAATGCTTGTATCCAGTGTTTTTAAGTTCTTTATGTTTGTTGCTTAAAATAAAGAACATAAATTCTCTTCCTTTATAGCGATGATTCTTTTTTTTGCCTCTTCCATAGTATTCAAGTAGCATTTTTAAGTCTTTTGCAGCACCTACTAAATTCTCTTGTTTAAACAGTTCTTCCATTGTATCTACTGTGACTTTTTGAAATTCATCACTTTGCTCTTTTGTTTTTGTAGAGCCTTTTTTTGTCCAGCTTTTGATTGTATCAATTAATGTCATTTCTATAATGTCCTTCCTGTCAAACCGACTCTGTCTTGAATGACGCTTATATATATAATAGTACTCCAGTGTTAATTTTTCAACATAAAATTTGAAAAATAACTATATATCCTCTTTCAAAATGTAAATATTACTCATTATACTCTTCTTTTTGTCATATAAGCAGCATATTCGATAATTATACCGTAAATTCCTCCAACTAAAAACCCTGTTAAATCAAGAAATTCCGTAGCGCTGTAAAAAGCAAATGATATAAATATACCAACAAGAAAACCCCTTACTAGTCTTTTAGGTAATGAAATATTTGCTGGTAACAATCCAATAAACAATCCTATTAACACTCTATTAAACCAAAAGGATAATAGATAGCTAAATTCAAGTGTTCCATCATATCTTATATGTGCGCCTATAATACACACTCCCCCTAATATAGCACCACCTATTATTGAGACAATTAATCTTTTATTCATAATTTCCCTCCAAAACGTTATTTAAATATTATATCATCGTTAATAGTATTTCAAATAACTTACATTTATTTGAAATTTAAAACACATCTACATTATCTATATCACTTAGCAATTTATACTCATTCAAAAAGAAAATATATAAATTATTCAACGTCTCTACTGTCATTATTTTTTGCTTTCTTGCCGGATGGTTTTTATACCATAACGCTAGATGTATTTGTCCCTCCACTATACTAAGATATACTCTCTTATATTCTGGATTTCTTGCCAAGTCAGATACAAATCTAACAAATTGATTATCAACACTTCTCATTGTTTGTTCTGTTTCTTTATAAACTCTTATCTCATCAAATTCAGGTTGTTTATCAAATTTTATGCCTTTTAGTTTTGGCGACCCGTTTGTTCTTACTTGAAGTGAGGTGTTTACGTTTTTCTCAAGAATAAAATAAATACCATCAAAATGTGTTTGTTGGTTTTTACCATTTGAAGTCGTCATTTTACAATCATATATATTGAATCGATGTTGTTCTTCAGTTTTTCCTTCAACGTGTCTTTTTATTTTTACAGAGGCAAATCTCGTAAATAATCCACCCATTTTGTTAAATTCCTTATCCTCATTATCATAGGCTTTGTAGTCAAATGCCATACCTTCAGTAATGTTTATTTTGTTATAAACTTGAGGAAACAAATCATCAAAGAAAGGTTTTTCACTTAAAAACTTGTTACTGACAAGAAATCCTATTAAAACTATTAAAAAAACCATACCTCCGTAAGTAGGTAAAATCCAAGCGGTAGTTGGATTTTGAAACTGATTTGGAAATAATACAATAAATAATACTAATATAAGTATTGTAATTACCAAAAGAGTACCCCATACCTTTTGTAATTTAAGCCTTCTTTTCAATTGAACCTCTTTAAATTCTCGATGGATTCGTTTAAATTCAGTTGCAGTAAACATTAAATCACCTCTGATTATATTATACTACATTTTTCTAATTTTTGACATTTAATCAACAAAAATTATAGCAAAAAAATAGAAGCTCAATAGAGCCTCTACATAAATATTTAATTATGTTTTTTTAACAATTTATTTTAATCTAAATGTAAAATAGTCTTTATAGCTAATAACTTCTACTAAAGAATCTGTTTTTAACAAGCTAACCAATTCATCAATATTACTGCATTTTCTAGATGTTAAAAAGCTTCTTATTTCGTATTGATTCATTGGGTGTCTTTTAATAATACTAAGGATAGCTTCGTAATGATCTGATATATTACTATAGAACCCTTCTGAATCTAATAAATCAATTGATATTCCTTTTAATATATTAACTATTTGTGTCATTTTATCACTAGTAACCGCTTCTATATATCCTTCAGCTGGTGGTCTAACCGGTGTGTTTAAATACAGTTTATCATATTTGATTTCATCTAAAATATTAATATACTTATTTAAACTTTCTAAATCATCATTTATCCCTTTTATAAACATCATTTCAAGCCAAAGCAATCCACTATATTCTTTAGAGAATACTTTTAATCCTTCTAATACTTTATTAAAAGATAAGCTCCCTACCGGTCTATTAATAACTTTAAAAGAGAAATCATCATAAGCGTCCATTGTAGGAAGCACGATATCTGCATAACTTAACTCTTTTCTAACTAAAGGATCATAAAGTAATGCTCCATTAGTAATTACAGCTATAGTTTTATCAGTTCTTTTCTTCATTTCTAAGATTAGCTCACCTAATCCTAGATATAAAGTTGGTTCCCCTTCACCAACTATAGTGATTACGTCAAAATATATCTCTTCTTTCAAAATTGACTCAAATTCTTTTATTATATCTTCTACCGCAAAAAACATTTTTCTTTCATTTGTCATTTTGTCAGTTCTACCTAACTGACAGTAAACACAAGAATAGTTACAAGTTTTTTTAGGTATTGGACTTACTCCTAAAGATATTCCTAATCTTCTAGACGGAACTGGTCCATAAATATATTTCATAGTTTCTCCTCCTCAGTTAATATATACGTGCGTTACCTGTATTGCCATGAATATCCCATGAAGCTGGATGGTTGCCTTCCGCAAAATGACGGTTTTTCTTTAATCCAAACTTTATTAATGACTTACTAACCTTTGTTCTTAATCCATCAAGACTTCTACCGCCCGTACACAAATTAAGCGTTACTCTTGGTTTTATCATGTAGATTCTTTTCTTGAAGTCCTCTTCTCCACCAAAATTATCATAAATATCTATCCAATTTTTGTCTCTGAGTTTGCGATCAATTGGATTCAGCCCACAACTAGTTTGATATTGAATTGCATTAGTTAAAATAACATTATACTCACCATCATTTATCCTCAAACAACTCTTGTTTAAAGCAAATGTAAATAATTCAAAGAGGCTATCACCAGTTTTACCCATAGCTAACCCAATTGGATTATTGTTTTCGTCATACTCAAATCGATGAGGACTCTCTAATACAACTAAGATATTCTTCTCATGATAAGTGTTATTACTTAAAAATTTGTAATCAGTTTCTGAATAATCGATTGTATCTCTTTCATAGAAATTAAAGGTATACTTTCTTGACTGTACAAGAAGCTCTCCTACATATTGATCAGGCGACGGTTTAACTGCACCACCTTCAGCATAATTAATTAATTTACTAAAATCAAAATCGCCCATAAAATTAACTGACATAAAATCTGCCTCCCTATAAATTATAATGAACATATATCCACATTAATGATAACACTTTAGATGTAAAACAAAAAGAAAACATCAATTATTTCTCCTTGTTTTTGTAATTTAAATATCTTCTTTCATCTTTATTTATTCCAGCAAATTATTATTAAACTGATTATAGTACATTAATATTAAGAACACGCTTACTAATTTACCTAAACTTTGTTAATAACATACAATACTTTTCATACTATAATTCACTTAAAACTACCTTTTCTCCTTTTTTAAGGAGATCAGTCCATATCAATAAAGCCTTTGCCTTATCTTCTGCTATTAGAGCTTGTAATAATTCATTATGGATTTTGATTACGTTAGTAAATTTAGCCTTTGAGTAATAGAACCTTTTAACTAAATCTAATTCAATATCTTTAAAAGACATATATAACAAAAATAAAACTGAATTGTCGGAACAACCAACTAAATTTTCATGAAATTCACAATCAAGTTTAACGATGTCTTCAATCTCGAAAACAGAATTTTCTATATATTTTTGTTCTCTTTCTAATATATTTTCTAATATGTTAATTGGTTTCTTATTATCTATTATTTGTTTAATAGCATCTAACTCCGCAAATAATCTGATATTTAATACCTCTTTAATTGTTTTACTTCTTAATTCTCCTATAGATTCCTTGTATATATCTTTTACAATATCTAAACTACCAGAATATAGAAAATCATTTACTTGTACATAATGCCTTGGATTAACTTCTAGATACCCTTTAGTAGATAAAATATGAATAGCTGAATTAATTACCGATCTACTTGTGGCATATTGTATTGCCATCTCTCTTAGAGGCAATAATTTATCACCTGGTTTCAATACTCTATTAATAATTTTGTTTTGAATATCTTTCACAACATCAAATGTTTTATTTGCTATTTTCGTCATTTATTTCTTTCTCCTGATAAATATATTTGTGAACTGGTGGCATAGAATTATATATTTGTTTTATATCTAGATATCCAAATCCTAATTTATCAAATCCTGAAAACTTCCCTTTGAGTAACACAGTTTCCATAGTCATACTAAATGCTAAAATAGCTATATCTTGATTAGCTTTTACTTTATTAAGCATTTGTTTATATGGTTGATTTCTAAATACGATTTTAGAACTTGAAGATGATTGAGCTTGAATAACAGGAATTATTATCGGATAACCTTCTTCATCGATATATGAAAGAAATGTCAGTGTATCTAACTTTTGGGTAAACTTCTTTGTCCACGTATTCATAACCTCTTTCTTCTTACCTAAGCTATAAAAACCTTTAAATAACATTGTTAATATAGAGTTATATATAATCTTAGACATCGGTAAACTGTTTTTGTCACTAATTTCATCCAAATCAAAATAGTACACAGTATTGATTCCAAAGTAAGAATTGTATCTATATAGAGGTTGATTATTAAAATTAATATAATCTTCCCCTTCTTTTTTTTGATGTGTATAATTCATCTTCCCATACCAAAACTCTTTGTCTGTATTCATAATAAGAAATCCTGTTTTATTTCTCTCTAGAATAGCAGTTTTGCTTAGCCCCTCAACAAATTTACCAAACATCATTTCTCTTTTACCTTTACCCATAAGTGTGGATAAAACAGTTATATGTGGTTTGTTTTTATCATCAATAGTAGCTACTAATCCTATTTTTATTGATTTTTCGAAATTATCAATCATTTCTTTATTTAATTGTTTATTCATTTCTTGCCTCCAATTTCGTTATTCCCGAAATATATATATTTTTACTCTTCAAATTAGCTTTTGCGACTTCAAGAAGTTCTTTCATTTTTGATTCAGTTATTAACTCTTTTTCTTTATAAGTCCAATCTAAATATAATCTATCATATTTATCTATACATAGATTATTAAAAGCGCATAACTCCCAACGTTCAAAATTAATATTATTCTCTTTCAAAAATTTTGATATACCAATTATATTATTTTTAGTATCGGTTGAATCCGGAATAATCGGTGTTCGAATCCATGTTTTTTTTTGGTTATTTAACTTAATTAAATTTTCTTTGATAAGTAAATTTTCTACGCCACAATATTTCATGTGTAAATCATTAGAATCTAGTTTTAAATCATAAAGTATTAAATCAATAAATGGTAAAATTTGTTCAAATTTATTGAAATCTATATAACCTGATGTGTCTATTGCAACATGAATTTTGTCTTTTTTTAAGAGTTTAAGTAACTCCACTACTTCTTTCGTTTGAAGCATAACTTCACCACCGGATAGAGTAATTCCTCCACCATTGTTGAAGTATGCTTTATCTTTTATTAATTCTTTGTATAAAGTATCAACTTCAATATCTCTTCCTATTATTTTTAAAGCGTTCGTAGGACAATTATCTATGCACTTCATACAAAAACTGCACAAATCTCTGTCCAACATTATTTTTTCGTCCTTAAATGTAATAGCTTTATTAGGGCAAATATCAATACATTCTAAACAAAAAATACAGCTTGATTGTATCCATTCCTTATCTAACTTAAATGGAATTGACTCAGGATTATGACACCATGCACACTTTAATGGACATCCTTTGAAAAATACGGTCGTTCTAAGTCCTGGCCCATCTTCTGTCGACATCCTTTGAATATTTAATATTCTCATAACTAACAATCTCTATGAGATTCTCTTGATATAATTTCATTTTGTAGTTCTCTACCTACAGTAACAAAATATGCATTATATCCAGTAACTCTTACTAGTAAGTTTTTGTAATTCTCAGGATGTTCTTGCGCATCTCTTAGCATTTCTGAATCAAGCACATTAATTTGTAAAGCTGTTCCGCCGTTTTCAATATATCCTCTTAAAAATGCTTTGAATTTATCTAGGTGATTTCTATTACTTAACATTGAAGAACTGAAAGTAATTGTATGACTAGCACCATTTGGAAGACAGTTTAAATAATCTTCAAAATCTCCATTTTCTGATTTCCCACCTAACACTTTACCAACAGAATTAGTATTTGCGGTTGGGCCATTTGTATCAGCGCCATTTGAAGGACATATAGCATTAGAGAAAAATTCCCCTTGTCTTCTTCCGTCTGGAGAAGCAGGTAAAATAAAACCAGCTCCTACCCAATAATTCCAAGATAACATGCCTGGTCTAAATTGACGATTAGTTGCTTTAGTTTTATACTTCCAAGTTTCTTTTGCAAAAAAGTCCATATAATCTTTCGCTAAAGCATCTGCCGAATCATCGTCTCTTCCGTATTTAGGCGTTTTATTTTTAGCAACTTGTCTAAGTTTTTCATATCCATCCCAATTACTAATTAAAGCTTGTCTCAAAGTTTTCAAGTCACACACTTTTTTATCATAAACAAGATATTTAATAGCTAATAAAGAATCTACTGTAGTAGCAAAAGTAACTCCCTCAATAGTAACAAAACGAAGTTCAGCGCCACCTTCAGTAACATCTTTATGTGATTTGATTGTACCCTCAACTAAAGTTGACAAATAAGGTGTATTTCCATATTTGGATCTGATATATTCTGACTTCTCAAATTGAGCAACACTTTTTTTAATAATATAGGCAGTTTGAATTTTAACCGCTTCATAAAATTCTTCAAAGGACTCCATTTCTTTAATTGATTTAGTAACTGGACCCATTTGAATAATTTTTAGAGGTTTCATTTTAGCTTCATTATATTTTTCCGTTAATGCTTTTCCTTGATTAAACGCAAGTTCAACTGCTTTGTATAAATATAAATTATTATCAACCGTTCCTGAACGATCGTTTCCACACATTGTATTTTCTAAACAACCTACAGATGCATAATTATGTACATTATCTTCATTAATTAGATTTTCCACATTAGCTTCTTTTGCTTCTCTAAGCAACCCAGCCATTGAACGTTCATCAAAATTAAGTAAGAAAGGAGCTCCTTGGCTTTCTGAGATCATTTTAACAACTCTATCTAATAACTTATCAGGTGAATTTTTATGTAGTCTTACATTTGGTTTTGGTTCTAATATAGGAGACATATCATCTATCACATCAAGTAATAAGTAAGTTAATTCATTAGATGTGTCATTTCCATCTTTATCTCTCCCAGAAATATTAAATAGCTGTCCAAATCCAGCTGTTATACCATTATTCCCAACTTTAATTTGAGCATCATAAACTGTATTGCAATGAAACCAAAAACAACCAAGAATGTCTTTCATAAACTCTACACTCATACCCTGTTCTTTAGATATTTTAAAGAATGGATATAGATATTGATCAAGCCTTCCAAAAGAAACTCCCGGGCCAGGATAGTTTTCATCACTCATTATCAACATGTGAGTAATCCATAAAGATTGAATAGCTTGAAAAAAGTCTTTTGGTTTATTCCATGGAACAATCGAAAGATTTTTAGCCATAAGTTCAAGTTCAGATTTTCTTATATCGTTATTTTCCTTTTTTGCTAAATCATGACAAATATTTATATACTTGTTTGCTAATTCTTTAGGCATTTCGCAAGCTATCATCATAGCTCTCAATTGTTCCCCCGCTAGACCTTCTTTTTCTTTTGTTGATAATGTATTTAATTCTTTTTCAATTTCCTTATATATTCCTTTAAACCCTACATTTAATACTTTTGGATAATTTGGAATTAAATGACCACATGTTGATCCTACATTTCCAAAGCCACGATAGTAATAATCTAAGAAAGTCTCTCTAGAACCCTCTTTCCCATATACAAGCTTTGATCTATCTTTTGCTTGCTTTTTATTAAGACAATGCGAAGATAAAACATTAAAATTACTACCACATAGTAAATCTCCTTGTAAAATGTGCATAGGCATATTATTTACGATAATTTCTTTCAAAAATGTTGCTCTTCTCTCTTTTAATGATAAACTCCAGAAGTTAGTTGGTAAATCAATCTTTTCAGAACTTTGTAAAGATGATGAAGTAAATGTCTGAATAAAAGAAATCATTTCTGGTACGATGTAGTAAGTTAATTCATCAAAAAGAAAATCCCATGATTTTCCTGTTGTAAAACATTTATACTCATTGTTCCAATCTCTTTCAATCCCTTGAAAATAATAATCTCTTAACCACTTTACTCTGTCAGATAAATTTTTAGGTTCTTTAATTTTTGATAATGTTTCCATAAATCGCTCCTTTTGTGGTGGTATTACCACAGATAAATTATATATCTTTTGATCTTTACAGTCAATAGGTCATTAAAAAATACAGGAATCTTTTTAGAGATGCCTGTTTGTTTACTTAATTTGTTTAAGCTAAGGAATTTATCTATTTCTCACTGTAACTAAACACATTTACTATTATGTCTGATTTAGTTCAACCTCATTATCTTTACTTTTATCTTTAACAGCTATATATATAAACTTCTCCTGCAATAATACACACGCCTAAAACAATCGCTATCTAAAGAATAATTTTATTACTACTCTCTATACAAAAAACAAAAACTTGTTTTATTACAAAATTCATCATCTCCGATCTTTGTTATTTGATACATGATTTTTTATATGTTAATTATGTAACCTATAATTTTAAATGATTTGTTGCGTCATATTTATTCGCGTTATAACAAAACAATAGAAAAGTAGATTAAAAACTTTATTAAAACGACAAAAAAGTGATATAATACAACGTATATTTAAAGGAGAAACCTATGATAATAAGACTAATACTACAACTTGAAATTCTTTTTGTTAATCTATTTATTACAAATAAATTATCAAAAAGGAAGTATAGCAAACTTATTTTAATTTCTTCTTTACTTGGTTACACGGTCTTAATTGTCTTTTTGTTCGCAACTCTGAGAAATGATGACTCACCTTTGTGGTTAAGCCTTTTAATTGGTATTTCATATATATTACCCTTAATATTACTCTACAAGGAAACGCCTCAAAGAATTATATCAACAATGTTGTTTTGTTGGACGCAAACACTAATTATATCTAATTTGTCTAGATCAATTAGCATTTTGTTAAATGCTAATGAATTAACCCATATAATTATTCAATCTTTAATTCTAATAGTTGTTTTCTTCTTTATTCTAAAATTTTCTTTCAATATTTACAAAGTCATTCTAGAAGACATCTCGAAAGATAGTATTATACTAATGATGATTCTATCTATATTTTTATTTTCTTTAGCTGTGATATTCGGATATTTTTTAAAAACGCCTCCAGTTCTCGCTATCATTTTATCATTAATTCTCGCAATCATTTCTGTAGCTGTATACTTGTTGCTAAGAAATTTTGTTGAAAAATCTAAAAAAGTTATTGCTTTAAATGATATTGTTTTTAAAGATTCTTTAACTAAAATAGAAAATAGATTATCACTGCATAAGTCTATGGACAATTTAATCCAAGAAAAACAACCATTTGAATGCTTTTTTATGGACTTAAATGATTTAAAAGGTGTAAATGATACATATGGGCATTACATGGGTGACCAATACATAATCGAATTTACAAAAGCTGTAGTTAAAAGCCTTATGGATAATGGAAATGTCTATAGACTTAGCGGAGATGAATTCGTATGTCTAACACAATATACTGATGTTAGTTCTGAATCATTGATGAGACAAATTAGCACTAATTTTGAATTTGAATTACAGTTTAGAGGTGTTAGTATAGGAAAATCATTTTTCCCAGATGATGCTAAAACTCAAAAAAAATTACTTGAAATAGCTGACGAACGAATGTACAACATTAAACAGGAAAAACCTCAAAATAAAATAATTTAGTAACTATATATAGCAAAAAAAAAGCCCTAACGGGCTTTTTCTTTTATTTCCTTTCTGAAAGTATTTTTTTAATATCTAATAAAATGTCCTCAGTACTAGGTTTCGGTTCAACTACTTCTATTACAACTGGTTCTTCTTTCTTTTCAAGTTTCTCTTTAACACGATTAATAGATCGTATCATTAAGAATACAACTAAAGCAATGATAACAAAATCGATAATACTTTGAATAAAACTACCATAATATATTGCATTTTCTGCTATACCAGTAGCTTCATTAGCTTCGGTAATAACATATTTGAAATTTTCAAATCCTTGTGGCCCAACAATCAAACTAACAACAGGCATAATTACATCTTTCACTAAACTTGAAATTATTGCTTTAAACGCTGCCCCAATTATGAAAGCAACAGCAAAATCCATTACGTTGCCTTTGCTAATAAATTTCTTAAATTCGTTAAAAAATTTCTTCATCATAACACCTCCTTATTTTTAATTATAACATCTACCAAATATTTAATACAAAGTTATAGACTAAATAATATATAGATTGCAAAATATGATTTTCTTAGTAAATTTGTTTTTGCTTTTTTGCTCCAATTTTAATTCTTGGATCAATTAATACTGTGATTATATCTATAACTAAACAAAATACTAATCCAAAGCTCATATAGAAAGTTGCAACCAGTACTGCCACAGGAACATCCATGTTAACATAAAAGTGATCCATATACGGTTTTAAAAGGGCATCAAAGAACAGATTGGCAACACCTTGAACATTATATATTATCTCAACTATGAACGAACTCCCAAGAACAAACAGAAAGGAATTAACAATTTCCGGCATTACAACAACAAATACATTTTTTAATGCATGGTGAGTTATGCATTGAGTTTTAGATAATCCTTTAGTCCTCGCTAGTAATATATACTCTTCACTTAATATTTCTGAAATTTCTCCTCTTACAAGATAGGTAATTTTAGAAAGTGGCCACATAGTAAGTGCTATTACCGGAATAACTAAACCTAAAAGAGCTTCAATAGGATTCTCCGTCATAACAGGATATAAAGCTGGCACCAATTTTAGGCCCCAGCCTAACGTTAACATAAGTAACCAAACTGCTACAAAACTTGGCAAAGAACTAAAAATCGTTGTTAGAAAAATAATTAATTTATCAATCCAAGTATTTTTTTTAATTGCTGAAAGTATACCAAGACCAATGCCAAAAGTTACAAAGAACAAAAGACAAGCTAAAGTTATTTTCAGAGTGTAGTGAATTTTACCGAAGACTAACGGCCATACAGGGTCTCCACTTTCGGAAATGCCCCAATCCCAATGTTTCACTATACCAGTCACATATACAACAAATTTGTCCCAAATAAAAGGAAAATAATCAGCAAACCTTAGTGTTTTAAAATACTTTTCGAACGTAGCGATCCATGTACTGAAAAATAATATCGTTATAACTAAAAATAATGCTACAAATATCAGTACTATTCTTCCTATGATATACTTATACATAATTTATCTCATTTCTAATAGATTTCAATTTTTAAATTTCAAATACAATACTGTCATTTAGCATATTTTAAAAAAGGAAATATACTATTGTTATTTATATTAAAAGATTAATAATGGAAATTTGGATAAGTTGATAATCTTATCCTTATATTAAAAGGTAATCAATTATTAGAAATTGGAAATACCTACTTGTAATAACATCTAATTAAGTCGTCTTCAAGAGCTTCCATCCAATCATAAAAACCAATTTCGGCGTTAATTGAAAACAATGTATTCCCTTCTTCTATCCCTATAAATGTTCCTTTATGTACAGCTTCATCAATCACAATATAAATAGAATTTTCCGATGTTAATTCAATCTCTTCAATCGTATATACTGTAGACATTAATGTAGGTTCAACCAGGACTTCGATATAGGTGCTGAAGTCTGGTATTTCTGTAACTGTAACTTCATCCGGTTTGCAAGCTGTTAACAAAAATAATAAGCTTACAAATACAACAATTATCCAAAAATTTTTCATATGCATTATTCCCCTTTATGAATACGTAGTCTCATTTATCCGAGGCTACACAATATGCGATATACTAATAGTATGCTTGTACTACATTTTCTAAAAAAGCACAATAAAAAGAGGCGCTGATGAATAACTTATCCCATGTAATATTCATAAGACTACCATCTTTTCCTCATCTATTCTTTTAATATATCCAAAACAATAATCTAATTTTAACATTTTTTTACAAAAAATAATTCTATTATTAGTTTTTTTACAAAAAAATTCTATTTAAACTTTTTCTCAGTGCCATTTACATTTGTTGAATTTCGCTAAGTTTCATATATATTGAAAAAAATGTATATAATACGAACGGGTAATAACTAAATATATTATGCATAAAAAAAAGAAATAATAATGCATTCCTCTTTATTATATGACTCATATTAACTCTTGAACATATTTATTATGAGACACTTTATAACATCTTTGATCATAAATTGTTATTTGTTTCACTTATTTTCAATATACAATTAAAATGTCTCTAACCTTAATGGCAGAGACATTTTTATACAATATAGTATGTTTTTAGTTAATATCTTCCTTTATTGCTGGAATTGTATAATCTGTTTCTTCTTGTGTTTTGATTTCATACGATAACTCTATTTCAAAATCTTGAGCTATGTCTTCAGTATCTATAAATGTACCCTGTGCTTTTATATCAATCAATTTGATTATACCGGATGAAACAACAATCTCAAACGAAATTCCTTCAACCATTAAATCTTCCTTGTATTTATATATTTCAAAGTCTAATGACGTATTTAGCATACCAAACAATATTAAAGCGTAATCATTTGAGACACCCATAGTATATTTTGTATCATTGTTATCATCTTCTTTATAGATAAAGTTAATGTTATCAATTATATCACTAAAATTAATAGCCATAAACATGGCATAAGTTTCTGAATTATACTCAGTTAATTGTGTAAAACTATTTGATAGAACATTAAACTGTTCTTCCCAACATTCTACTCCTGAATTATCAAGTAAAGCCACTGATATTTTATTATCTTCTAATTCAGGTTTATAGTCACTGTCTAATTCATAATAATTATTAAAATAGTTAGTATTATTGTCAACAACATTTATGTGTGTACCTCTAAAATCAACGCCTAATGAAGGACTTAATATACCTTCATCAACTTGACTATTAAAATCTTCATCAAACATATTATCTAAAACATTTAGCTCAGTTACTAAATCTTCTCCCATGATAATTCCATCATAATCAGGAATAGTTATAGAAACGTCTGAATAAGCATTAAATGTTTGATCGAAATCAAACGAAATTTCAACAGCGCTTGTCTCAGCTGATATAGAAAAATCTACTGTTTTAATATATCCGTCTGAAAGTGTGAATTTCATTTCCTTATCAATATCTAAATATGTTAAATCTTTATTGAATCCAGTTCTTACTACTCTCACAATTCTAGCTATTAATGATTCTACTGCAGTTTGGTTTAAACCTATATGATATTCATCTACACTATCAAAATACTTAATGTAATCAATATCCTCCTCGGTTAAAGTTAATAATAAATTATTAACTAAATCCATCTCTGTATCTAACTCATTTTCATAAATTCCATCAACATCTTTATGGATTAAAAAATCTGTTTCATCAACTTTATCCGTTATTACTGTATTACCAATATTATATTTATATGAATTAGAATTAAATAATAACGCTCCTGAACTCTCATTTTTAATTAAAAAATTAGAAGATACATTTGTATCAGAATTCCATTTTACGTTTCCATTCATTTCTCCATCAGACCAAGGACCCCATTCTCCCGCTATTTTATACATTATTCTTCCTTGAAAATCGTAATCATAGTCAAATGAACCTGATTCAAAGGTTTTATCTACTGCGTCAAATATTACTTGTTTATCTACTTCTTCACCCAGTGATATTGTACATCCCATAAATGTGAAAGCTGATAATACCACTATTACCAAACTTGTTAATATTTTATTTTTCATACCCTACCTCTTTTTCTTTAATAATTTATAGAATATCATTCTACTCTAAACAATGAAAATATGCAACCTTTTTGCAAGATTGAACTTTACGATTACACATCAACATTTTTATCATTACTAATTTCTTATTCTTTTAACAAGTTGCGTATAGATTACAACCCTCTGTTCAATTTCTATAATAGTCCACTCATCCAAAAAATATATACAAATTCAACTAAATGAAAACAAAAAAATATGGCACAACTTTTTAAGTTATGCCTTTATTTATTACAAACTTCCAAATTGTTAAGCTTTGACGTATTTGTCAATTACTTCTTCAAGTATTTTCCCGCCTGCATAGATTAAATTCCCACAACCAATAATTTCTTCTTCGTACATTTCTTTAAGTGATGTACAATCTTTTGATTTTAATTCTTTAACAAACCTTTGTCTAAATTCAACAACTGCGTCTTTTAGCTTCGGACTATTCTCTTTGTTGTCTTTTGTTAGTAAGATACTTATAACACTAATTCCACCTGTAATTACTCCACAAGTTTCTCCTTCAAACATACCTCCACTAAATCCAGACATCATTTTAAAACTCTTTTCATCAAGTCCTAGATTGTAGTACTCATTTGCAGCATATAATATTGTTTCGCTACAGCTTAATTTGTAATTAGATTTGTCCCAAAATTTTCTAAGTTCTTTTTGCATTTTTATCACCTCAAAAAAAATTATAACATTTTAAATTTATTTTTCAACATCATATAATATAATATTATATTTATATTCTAAATACTTAAATTTTTTGAACTATTTTAATACATATCTTCCATAGTTGAATCCAATTCATGTTTAAATGCTTACTCAATTAATGAGAATATTCTGTTATATTGTTGTTCCCATAATTCTTTTCGATTTTGTAGTTCTTGTAGTTTATCAGCATCAAATCCATATTCTTTCATTAATTGATTAATTTCAGTTAACTTCTTTTCTATTTGTTCCAATTCAAAATAGTAATCTTTATCAATAACCTTTTTTATAGTTTTTTCTTGTTTTTCTTGCTTCGCTTTTTTAGGTTTATAATCTTCAGTTTTATTTAATTTTATATGTCTGAAATAATCATAGTCCCCTTCATAATATGTGATTTGTTTCTTTTCAATTTCTCCAATACGAGATGCAATTTTTTTTATAAAATATCTATCATGCGAAATAAATAAAATTGTTCCTTGAAAAGCCTTTAACATATCTTCTAACACTTCTCTACTATCTATGTCTAAATGATTAGTCGGTTCATCTAAAACTAAGAAGTTCGTCTGATTAAATGTTAAAGAACAAAGCTTAAGTTTTGACTTTTCCCCGCCACTTAATACTTTAATCTTTTTCAATACATCATCTTTAATAAATAGGCCTTTTGCTAGTTCTTTTCTAGCCAATCCTTGGCTAACATTGTGTTCTTTCATAAAATAATCTAAGACACTTATATTATTTTCTTCAAAATTTATCTCTTGAGCTAGATAACCAAAACTTAATTTAGTACCCCACTTAAATTGAGGTTCCGTTAAAATTGAGTCTTCTAACAACATTCTTATCAATGTGGTTTTACCTGTTCCATTATTTCCTAATATAGCAAGTCTATCTTTTGCAATAATATCTAAATGAGCATTTCTAAGTAATTCTAATTTGCCAAAAGATTTATTGATATTGAAAGCTTCTAAAACTCGTTTTCCACTTCTTGAAGTGTCCGTATTTTTAAGTTTTAATTTGTCATTACCATACTTAGGTTTGTCAAGCTTTTCAATTTTAGCCAGACGTTTTTCAAGTTCTTTTGCTCGCCTAAACATTTTATCGCTATCTCGCATAACACCCCAGATTCGATATCTCTTAATTTGCTCTTCCATACGTTTTATTTTCTTTTGTTGGGTTAGATATACCTTCAACTCAAGAAGAAATCTTCTTTCTTTTTCTATTACATAGTAACTGTAATTACCATGAAAAATATGAGCCTTATATTTACTGAGCTCAACTAATTTTTTGCATACATTGTCTAGAAAATATCTATCATGTGAGACGATTAATACACTGCCTTGATAAGTATTAAGATAACCTTCAAGCCATTCTATAGATTCTAAATCTAAATGGTTAGAAGGTTCATCAAGCATTAATATAGATGGCTCTTCTAATAATATTCTACCTAAAGAAACTCTCGTCTTTTCTCCACCACTTAATTTGTTGAATTCTGCTTTTCTCATTGAATTGGGTATTTTTAATCCAGCACAAACTTTATTAATTTTGGTTTCAATATTGTAGCCATCTAATTGTTCGTATACTTCCGTTAATCTTGAATATTCTCTTAGTGCTCTATCCAGCTCAACATTTTCTAACTCACCAAAAGTAATGGATAAATCATCCATTGTTTTTTTTATTCTATTTGTCTCAATAAAAGGAAATTCTAAAATATCTAGCACAGTTATGCTATCTTCATAGTCAGGTATTTGATCTAAATATCCTAGTTTCGTTCCTTTACGAAGAGAAATACTACCTGAACGAACATTTTCTAAACCATATAGTATTTTAAATATTGTCGTTTTTCCTGAACCATTTGGACCTATTAAACCAATTCTTTCATTAGTCTTTATTTCAAAACTAATATTTTCAAAAATTAAGTC
>Ga0307991_1000293_pt1 | contig 37298 bp, 76 predicted proteins | sample EllFjometagen131_FD_203146 | JGI IMG/M metagenome (GOLD analysis project Ga0307991, IMG submission 203146) | Marine microbial communities from Ellis Fjord, Antarctic Ocean - #131 | ecosystem: Environmental > Aquatic > Marine > Unclassified | place: Southern Ocean | collected 2014-10-08 | reverse complement strand
CTTCATTATCCCCCGAAATGTAAGCCCTATACTTGTACGCTCTTGCACCATATACGCTTGACGGAGAACTTAATTCCATAGTTAAAGAAAGATCTGCCGATTCATTCCAACCTGCGCTTGATGTCATATTAAGTGTTTGATTGTTTATGGTAACAGGCTTTAATAAGCTGATTGCTGAGCTAGTTATTGATAAAACATCTGGTCTTAACCCAAAATTATATATATAGTCTAAATCTCCCTCTATTCTGTTTAAATCAGAGAATCCTATCCCGTCACCTGGTACCCAATCTTGTTTCGGTGTTATCCATGCCATTTTATATTCTCCCTTTATGAACTAATCCAAGCCCACCATCATAATTTATATTGTTAGATATTATTTTATACGCTTTGCTTTGGTACTCGTCTGTTACTGTTATTGTATCACCTAACTCTATAGTAGGATTACCCCCTACGTCAAAAGATAAAGATAAATCTCTTTGAGCGTCTTTAAAACTTGCAAGTAAATCATCAGCTATATTTTCAGCGTTCACTTTCTTTTGTAAAAATGGAGTAGTTGGATATTTAAAAACAATTTCACCATTTTCTAATATTGAAGTTGCATCCGTTCTAGTAACAGTTTTTTGACCCTTAACCTCATAAGTAGAACCGACTACATTTAATAAAAAGTCTTTATTTACTCCACTTGTATTGGTTATAGTTAAAACAGACCCCCACGAATAATTGTTTTCAATTGTTATTGATAGCCCTGAAACTGCGGGTGATATACTCACAACTTGATCTGATATCGGACTACCACTATAAAATATTGTAACAGTAGTGTCAGCCGTTCCCGTATTAGGATCTATAATTATTCCTGCTATCTCGGGTTCGCTTGCCTGTGTCTCATATACCGTAACACCTGTGGTTTTAACTAATGGAGATGTTGTCACTTTAATGTTATTAGCTACATTCTGGTATATCGGTTGATTATCTTTATCTGTATAATCTGATTGTGTATAAGTTTTAACTGATCCACTAGGGAAACTTGTTAATAGTTTAATCTGTATCAATCCTAGTCTATCCACGTAAACAACGGCACTACATCCTTGTGCTAGTTGTTCAAGTGCGTTTCTATGACTTACGTCTGTAAACCATCCATACGGTATTATATAGTCGCTACCTGTTAATAATGAGTCAATATTATACTCTGTGTTTGCTAGTCCTGCATCATTTAAGACTATTTCAAACCATTCTGAAAAAGTATTTCCTGCAATTACTGTTGATGTAGATATATTAGTTTGTGTTAATAAATTGAGTCTGTCTTGTGCTGTTGCTGAAACTTCCTTTGACCCCTCGGGAACGTCCCAATCAGTTACCCACCCTTTAAATATTGGTGCATATTCTATTCCTAAAGTAGTATCCACTCCGATAAACATTTCAACAAGTGCATTTGGTTTAATCAATCCGTATAGTTTTGAATTGGTGTTATTAGCGTCAAACATTCTTTCAATATTAACAAGGCTAAAACTTCCAATTCCTGCTGATATATTACCTGCCGGTATAGAGTTGTTATTTGATATTTCCCTCTCTTCTGTAGCGTTAAAGTTAATTATGCTTGATCCTGTATATTCAACAGTAACAGCCGTTGTAAACTCTACTATTTTAACGGGAGTATTAGATTCTGACCATTTAGTCACATTTAGTACTACTTTGTTAATATTATCTATCTGTGCAAAAGTTTTTGATAGAGATACTAAAAGATTGCCCGTGAAAGTTTCCGTATGAATCAATGTGGCGTCTTCGTAAAACTTGACCGTAAAATCTTTAGGATATTCACCTCGCTTGTTATCTCCTGCTATGAATAAAGATGATACCTTTCTTTTCCCATAAGTTATTTGTGCTGTTACATTCACTATCCCTGTCGATCCTGTCCGTGTAGCAGACCACCAACCCATTTCATTAAATGAAGCACTTACAAGAGTATCAGGTAACACCGCATAAGAGCCGTCTAATATACTTTGATCGTCACAACATATATATTTGTAAGTAGTGTCTGCTCGACCATTAGTCATTTGCTCAGTCTGAGTAACATAATTTTCATCTGCTGAACTTGCTGTTATCGTAGGATCAAGAAAAGCATCAGTATAGTTAATTCTAATTAATGGGTAAAGCTTTCTTGTATGCGAATCTATCGCTGTTTGATATTCTGAGGATACATCTAACATTATACCTCCACTATAGACAATGATAGTCCTGAGTCATAATAAGTGTCTCGTTGCATCAACGCCCCTTTGTCGGTAATTTCTACATCTACGGTCTTTGAGACCTCTGTGCCGTTCTCTGTGGTGTATATAAACGATAATGTTGATGGTGTGCTATATTGTAAATCAACAATAGCACTTATTATATTAAAATCCGTCTCAGATATTACGCTCCATGATATAGACCAATTAAGTTTTTTAGCTATGTAATCTATATGTAAAGTCTTGTTTGCTGATCTCGCTGTATTTTTAAAATAAGTAGGTGCACCCTGTTCATTTATCCTTGATTCTGTGGGTAACGTTGTTTCACTTCCTGGTAGACCTAGTTTTAATATTTGTACTGCCATTATATACCCCTTCTTTGTAGCTCTTTAACATTAGGGTTATATAAATCCCTCGCTAATCTTTCCAAGTCTTGGGATCTTGGAGGATATAAACTATTTATATTTATTACAGTTTGACCACCTCCCGACTTGCTCGCTATTCTTGCAGCTAGTTCATCAATCAATGGAGATCCCTTTGCGCCCATTCCTAGAAGTACGTCTCCTTTGTCTTCACCTGCTATTATAGAAGTTGCTCCCGTTACAGTTCCACCTTTTGCAAACGCTGGTTTTGGTGGTGGGTTCGTAGAGTTAACGACTGCAACCTGAGCTAGTCCACCTGCGACAACTGTTGCCGCTGCTACTGCTCCAAATATTCCCGTTTGCGCCCACGCCTTTGACGCTCCTATTGCCGTGTTAATTGCTATGGTTACTAATGATAATTGTTTATTAGCCTCGAATTGATCCTTTTCAATCTTCCATATATCTAAAGCTGCTTGCTTTTCAATCTCTAGTTTTTTGGCGTTGTTCTCATCTCGTGCCGTTACTGCTTCACCTTCTAAAGTTCGAGTGTTGTCTGCAATATCTAAATCTCTTTGTAGCTCGTTGGCAGTTTGAATAGAGTCTTCATCTCCCATTAATATGAGATCTGATATTCTCTTTTCAGTTTCACCCGTTTCTCTTTCAAGTTTCTCTTCTGCTATTAGTTTTTTATAGTCTGATAACGCTGTATCTTGTTCTGTTTCTAAATCTAAAAGTCTAGTCTTTTCATTTGCGACTCTATTTAATTCTTCTATCTCTAGTGATGCACTATTGCTTGATATCTGAGACAACGCGTCCGCTATTTCAAGAGCTGCATCAACGACGGAAAAAGCCACCTCTTTCTTTTGTTCTGCTAACTCTTTGGCTATCTCTGCTCTTTCTTTGGCACTCTCAGTTTCACCAGCTAATATCTTTTCATTTCTTGCATCGTTATCAAACTCAGCCTGTAAGTTTGCCTCTTGTCTTGCCACTCTTTCTTCATCTAAAACGGTAATTTTCTCTTGCTGTAAGAGTCTAATAGCTTCGGCTTGCTTCGCTTTTGACTCTTCGTCTAACCCATCAAAATTATTAAGCTGTGCTATCTCATCATCTATTATTTCTATTTTGCTTTTGCTTGCTCTTATTATATCGTCTATAGCGGATACATTTTTTTTATATAGCTGTTCTTCTGCTGTTTGCTGTTGTTCTCTGGCTTGTGCATTTTCTTTGTCAATTACTGCCTGACTTGATTTTTTATCGGCAAGATCAACTTCTGATTGTATTTCTGCCTTTGTGGCTGTTATAGCTCTTTCGGTATCATCTATAGACCTTTGTTTTAACGCTATGCTTTTGCCTAACAAGCTATTAGCCTTCTCTTCTGCCGACACAACTATACCTGCTAGGGCTAACCTCTTATCAGTCGCTTCTTGACTCAATAGTTGGTTTTTCAATTCTTTAGTCGTCACTTCTAGTTTTGACTCTAAAATAGTCAGTTCCTGCTGTCTCGATGATTCTCCCTCTTCTAGGGCTTTTTCTGCATCTCTAAGGTTATTGACTTCCCGTATGTAGTCCGCTAATTTCCCCGTTAATTCTCCAAAAATACTTGTCACGCTCGTTGCAGTTGGTAATAATGATCTACCTAATTCAACCTTTAAATCTGAAACGGCTGCCTCTGCTATTTTGGTTTTATTTGCAAATGAGTCCTGAGATCGTTCAAAATCCCCCATAGCGTTCTGTGATTGTGCCATTACTAGGGTTAAGGTCGCCGATGCTTTTGCCTGTTTCTCTGTCGCAAATGTTAGCCCGTTTTCAGTGTCTAATAATACCTGAGCTTTTAAATCTGCTTCATTTATTGATATTCCTAACCCTTTAAGCATATCACGTTCACCAAGTAGCGCCTTAGTTAATGCCTCACTTGCTCCCTCTGCTCCACCTGAGTAATTTGTGAAAGACGCTAAGTCAGCACCAAGGGTTAAAACTTGAGTGGATAAATCTAAAGCTGAATCCTGAGTAAATCCCAAACCTACGAGTAAGTCACCTGTCCCAGCAAGCATATCTTTGGCTGCCTGTTGTGATAATCCATAACTCCCTGATAATGCGATAGCCATATCGTTGGCATCGTCTGACATACTAGAAAATACTACGTTGAACTTATTTTGAGTTTCTTGTGCGTCACTTGCAGCACCTATTGAAGCAACTCCAATATCTTTGATTTTAGAGGCTAATGCAATTATTGCCCCTGCACCAAGAAGTTTTTTTACTGTACCTGATAAATTTCCTAGACCCGTATTAAACTTTTCAGTCCCCTTCTTAGCCTTATCAATTCCATCGTCAAACTTTTTAGTATCTGCATATATTCCTACGAATAATTCACCAATTTTATTAGCCATTACAAATCAACTCCTGCTTCTAGTTTTAATCTTTCATATTCACTTAACATTGTTTCTTTGTCTTCGCTCTTAACTGCTTGCCCTCTATCATACCAATTCTCATACTGGAAATCATTCCACATTTCAATTATTACGCTTTCTGCAAAGGTGCTGATGTATTCATATTTCCAGCCGTTTCTTGTAGAAATGTCCGCAATAACGGCACCAATTGCTCGGGATCTAAGTTTAGATTTTCCATTTCCTTTATCGCTGCTAGCTCCATTTTTTGAATCTGATTTATCGCTTCCAACTCTTTTTTTTTAGTCCCTGTAATATTGAAATAAGCCCACTCTTGGAACTTGTTATATTCTGTTTCATTTGTTTTTCTAATGTATTTAAGGGTCACAAAATATCTTGCAATAAATGACCATATAGCTTTTAATAGTGGCATTCTTCGTTTTAATACAAGTAAATCCTGTCTAATCATATATAGCCCATAAACATCTACTATGTTATCAAATATTGTTAAGTCATAATCTTTATTACCATTCATATCTTTAACAGCTTGATCCCATGCTAGTCTTGATATTTTCTTCCTATATATGGATACGTTTGACACATCTAGTGAAAACTTTCCTATAGTTATTAATTCTTTATCTTCTATTATCTTGTCCATTCGTTCTCCTAAAATTGAGGCAGCCGGAGAACAACCAACCACCCCAACGTATTAATAATATTATGCAGGTAGAGCTACTGACTCTTCTCTGATAAACAATTTATCTCCATCTGTTCGTGTGCTATCTTCAATAGCTCTAAAAGTAAATGGATATTCGATTATAGGGTTTTCCTCTGTGTCTGCTGGTGGGTCTTGTGTCTCTCCACCTGTATAATTACATTTATAGAAAGTTGTAGTTGTTATGAACTTAACGCTAGCACCAACTGCAAAAGTTACCGTTTCTGCAGATGGAGTTGTAACCCATCTTAAAACGTCGGCTGCCGTTGCGTTTCGTCTGGTCGTCTGCACGGCTTTAACGATTACACTGTTTTGAGCTGATAAACCACCTGTAGAATAAGTAGTAACGCCCGTTGTTGCTGATACTATTTTTACATCAATATCACCACGCATTTGTTTAATATTATCCCAAACTTGAGTCCATAAAGAACCTCTAATCTCTGCCGATTGCTTTGATACTCCTTGTAATATGTCTGGCTCTTCTCCGTTGTCTGGATCACCGCTTAAGCTTGTTATGGCTTCCGTATAACCAAACCCTTTTCCAATACCTAAATCGGTAAAACTTGACGCACCATATGCAGAGATTGACATAACCACTGACCCTATATGTTGTGCCTCTTTGTATTGTGTTGCTGATTGACCCATAGTCAACCTCCTTTAATTACATATTTATTAACCCGAACTCTACGGGTGTGTTTACTTCTGATTCTGTAGGATCGGGAATTGAACCAATAATTCTACAAAGTGTTTGTGTGAAATATCCATGAATAGGGGTCTGTTTCTGGTGGAACTCGTCTCGAACGGTTTTAGCGATTAAATAGCTTTCCCGCTGAGTGGCTGCCACGCAATTCAAAGTAAACGTATCATCACTTAAAAAGTTTGTCTTTTCTGATCCACTATTAGTGAATATGATCTTTGGTAAACCTATTTCCTGTTCTGCTAAAACTCCACCCGCTATTAATGGGACAGTTGTAAACCCCCCGTTGATAGGATCAATGTATTTACCAAGTAGTGCTGTCAATGTAGCATTACTTTGTAATAGTGCCGTTACGGCTGTGTATGAATCAGTTATTGACACTTTTCTTCCCCTCGGATATAAATATTTTCTTAAACTTTAGTTTGTTATCAAATAATGCTGGTCTTAAATATGGTTGTCCTTGGTAAGATGTTGATTTATCACCGAACTCTATCCATGCTGCATAATCTTCGTTAGTGCTAACAATAGCCTCTAGGTCTTTAGGCTCAATAGCTTTAACAATCGAACCTCTTAATATTCCTTGGTCTACGGGAACTAAAGTTTTTGCGTCTGCTTGGACTATGTTTATAGATCTAGTTAACGCTCTTATAGTTCCAAGATTAATATCCCTCTTCTTTTTATCGCCGTTCCATATAACCTTTGTTTCTAAAGCCATTATATTTTAAACCCCCAAATATTAAGTTGTTGGTTCTCCGTCTTCCACCACATCCTCTTTGTTTTGCTCTTTAAACAATCCATCTAATTGCACTATTAAATTGTTGCTCATCTTAAATGGTAGTTCTTGTAAATAATTTATAACCTCTGTGTACTGCTTTTCGTCTAGTGTTAATGTTTTCATTCTGTTCTCCTATAAAATAGTTACGGTTTAATAGGGAGAGTCACCGTAAACCCCACAATTTCCTAATTTTTATACTTTGCTATCGTCTCGCTCGACTGTCTTTTTAACTGTCTTCACTATCCTAAGTTTAACCTCTTCAATAGGGTTAAACTGCTTGTAGATCTCAGGTAATTCCACAATCCCTTGAGCGTTACAATTATAGACCTTGTCGCCTATTTTAACGTTAGTTACTGGTATTGGTTTATGCTTATACATTTAATACTCCTAGTCTTTTATTAGCACTAATTCAAAAGATGTTGCTACTGATACCCCTGTCATTTATAGCTCCTTTTTGCTTATATAAACATTTATCCACGCATTAGAAAATTGTGGCTGCTTAGGTTGCCCGTTAATATTGTAAACTATCCCGTCAATTGTGGCAGAATATACGCTTGTTATTGTTCTGTTTTCTGCTGTATCGTCAATGTTTAACTTATATCTTGAATCGTCTTGAACCTGTTGCCTAACTGATATTTGAGCAGGAGACAGGTTAATAAAGTTTCCTGCTGTTACTATTGTTGCACCTTCTGAGTATTCTGTCTCATAAGTTACAGGATTTAAAGATGCTACCCCAGGCGCTGAAAATGTAATTGATACCTGATTAGTACCCTGCTTTAAATCGCCCCTACTCATAGATATTTCTTTTTAAGTGGCTTAAACTTCTTTAGTTGTTCATCACTTGTTTTAGAATTGTCTGTGCTTTTAGTATCTCCAAATGATACGCTTTCGCCATCAAATGATTGTGATTTTACATTACCCGACTGTATCGAGATAGATCCCTCTGACAATAATAGCCACACTAGCCTCGCAAAATAAGGCGTATATGCTACAGGTAAAGTTTCGTCTTCATCTTCATCAATTACGGTTGGTAATATATAATATTCAACTCTATTCTGAGCTATAGGGTTATAGATAGCAATTTGAGCATCATAAGTAGTGTCTGTTATTCCTAACAATATTTTAATCTCTGATGTTGTTTGCCATGCCATTTAACTATCCTTTCACTATTTTTCTAGAAACTACTTTATCACCCTCAAAAGATTCTTCTATCTTTACGTCAGGAATAAATTGCAATGCTTCTGCTACATTATCACCCTGTTGAGTAGTTACTTGCAACACACAACCAACACCTTCAATTTCCATTGCTTTTGTAGATTTCATCCAACCTTCATTTTGACTTGATGCCTTTGAAATAAGCTTGAACGTATCTCCGTTACCAAAAAACACTATATCTTTAACGTTCTTCTTTGCTCCATTTGTATCTGTATTTCCTAATGATTTCATTTATTCTCCCCTAGTTTATCTAGTTTAATTTGTTTGTTAGTTGCGTTCATTTTCATAAACTTCTTTAAATCATCGCCTTTAAGACCTGCGTTTATAGCTAGTTGCTTCCAGTCTGGTTTATCTTCGATTACAGGTTTAGCTTTCTTCATCTCTTCAAGTTTAATAAATGGATGTGGTAATTCGTGTGGACATTCTACAATTCCGTTATGGGATTTATACAAAGATCCGTCGCTCCACCAAATATCCATGTCAGATTTATATTTCATGCGTTCTCCTTTAATAAAGCCCCCAATTAAGGAGGCTGTTTAATTATGCTGTAAAAGTAACAACACCCATTTTATTAGCTGGGTTAACTTCTAGCGTATACTCACCAACAAGTTGTACTCTTGTAGAGTCTCCTAGTTTAGCAAGAGGACTTGTAACCATATCTCTAAATGGTACGATCTTAACGTCAGAAGCATTAACAGCGTATATTTTAGCTGTAGGGATGTCTCTGTCTGTTCTGATTAAGACTTTATTACCTTTTAAAGAAATAAATGAATCGGCATAGTACCCTCTTTCAGTAGAGTTAATATCTCTTTGAAAGTATGTAGAATCATAACCACTAATAACGGCTGCTTTTGCTGGGTTCATCCATAGTTCTTTAAGATTGTAGTCTTTAGATTCAACCATGTAATCAATAAATGCAGAAAGTAAAGCACTTGTAATAGTTGTCCCTGCTGTAGACACATGACCCGAGTTGGTAGTGATCCAGTATGGAATACCACCAGCAATTCTTAAAGTTGCATTTGTTGAAGGTGCTAATTTAAAATCATTCCAAACCATTTTTTTCATAGACTTTCTAAGAACTTCTGATTGATCCGCTACATCGTCCATTAGTTGAGAATCACCTACTTCTTTTGATGTCTCATAAGCAGAATCGGTAACCTGTGCAACTCTTCTGAATATCTGAGTTACATTTGTAGCCTCAGTTTTAGCGTTAGTAGTTGACAGTGATTTTTCATCTCCTTCTAATACAGCACTTGATATGATAGTAACTGCTACATTAACCGCTAAAGTTGCGTCTGTTCCATCTACTACGAGTACAGTCAATGTGTTTGTCGCAATAGAAACAACACTGAAAATTATAGCACTGGCTTGTATTAAATCACCAGGGGTAAAAATAGATCCATCATCTACAAGTAAAACGCCGTCGGCTGCTTCGTATTCTGTTTCAACAGCATCAACAAACACCCGTGCTTTTTGTTCGTACCAAGTTAAGGTTTTAGCCCCAATCTTTGATCCCATTATTGCAGCATCTAACATATTACTGTTTAGATCCTCTTGCTTGAAAAAAGCCTTACTTATTGGTGTAATTTCGTCCGTTATTGAATATGTTGTTGTAGATCCCATTAGATCCTCCTATAATTAACAGACTTTTATCGCCTACTGATTATTTTCTTTTCCAGTGGGCTTAATTCGTCTGTTTTAGTTGTGCTATTATACTGTTCTCTTGATCCTGAGAACTTAGTATCCCATTCTTTATCTCTCTGTTCGTTGTTTTCTTTTAAAGCATCGTCCATTACATTTCTATAATTTACTACTGCCTCAACACTTGGAAAGTTTAAAGCTTCTATTTGTTCTGTTGTAAAGTTTAATTCTCTGGCTTTTTCTTTTATCTCAAAAGTTCTTTCCCTTTGAATTGCCTTTGCTTCTCTTGTTGATATGTCGTCTTCTCTTGATTGGTATGCAATTTCTTTTTCTTCGGCTTCTCTTTTCTTTTTTTGGTCTGCCGTTTCGGTTGCTATCAATCTCTCTTTTTCTGCTTTGTCTTTTTCGCTTATCTTTCTATCCAGACCTGCATTATCTAATTTTAACTTTTCATATGCCTGCTCTTTGGCTTCCAGTTCCGCTTTGTAATCCCTTGTGTCTTCTGTTATTATTGTTGTGTCTGTAGTTTCAGCTACTTCGCCTGACTCTATGTCCTGCTTTGTCTCTTCTGCCATTATGACCCCTTCGCTTTTTTAATGTATGATTTATTATACACTAACAGACGTTAAGTTGTCAAATATGGTTTTAAATAGATTTTGGATATAAAAATGCACCCCGTTAAGAGTGCAAGTAAGGAGATAGTATGCCAGATAACGATATACAATAAAATATCATAAAGGTTATCTGCGAAAGATAATTAAATATAGTCTATTTGTTTAATGCTGTCAAATGTTAAGATATAATTCTAACTACACCCTTAATTATCGTTATGCAATATTATTAACTTATATTTTAATCCATTCTCATACATGTTTTTAGATCCTTTCCCACCTTCAAATAATATAAGAGCGTCTGCATATTTTGCCATTTGTTCGTTTCTTAGAATCCCCCCTATTTTACCAAGCGACCAATTAGGTTTAAAATCTTTTATTGGTACGTCAATATATCTTGCAAATGATTCTCCAAACATATCAGCACCCTTACAAGTTCCCGACACTATTTCTGTAAAGTTATGCTTTTGATGTAATTCTAAAAGTAAGTCACAATCTTTATTAGTTTGCTTAAAGTTTCTTCCGCCTGCTATTATTACTTTCATATTATCTCCTATATATACTTATCAACTACTAAATACTATATTCTTGTTGGTGATTAGGGTGCACTCCTCCTAAGAACAGCACACCTTTAAATCTATATTCTCGCCAGAGCCTACAGGGTGAAATGTCTCATTTTCTATCAAGGAATCCCATATATCAACCTCTGCTTATAGATAGTCTCACAGTAGCAATAATTCTAATAGCCCTGCCAGTTACAGTTTTCCCCGACGACTATTAAAATGTCATTGGGTAATGTCCTGTCTTATATACTACCCTGGCAGTCAAAGAGCATAAAAAAAGAGCTTTACTTGTACTCCTTCTTATGATACCACTCATAAACACCAACAACCGCCACAGTATTAGTTAAGGAATACAAATAAAACTCTTTGTATTATGTGGCAGTATTGTGTCATTTACAAGGTTGGTAGCCTCTGACTTCTATATAATAACACATTTATTAAATTAGTACTATACAAAGATTAAGCAGTAATGTATTTTAGTGTAATTTAATTTAAAGTAGTTGACTAAGTAAACTAAAGTGATGTAAAATATATTAACAATAAGGAGATAAAATGAATGTAGTTAGTTTGTTTGATGGCATGAGATGTGGAAGACCTGCTTTAAAACGTGCAGGGGTAGTAGTTAATAATTATCATAGTTCTGAAATAGATCCTTATGCAATTAAAATAGGAGATAAGAATTACCCTCAAGACATAAAAAATAAATTGGGTGACGTTACAAAATGGCGAGAATGGAATCTATCAGATATTGGCTTAATTATTGGTGGTAGTCCTTGTCAGGGGTTTAGTGTTGCTGGAAAACAATTAAATTTCGATGATCCTAGAAGCGCCTTGTTTTTTGAGTTTTTAAGTGTGTTAAAACACTACAAGCCGAAATATTTCCTATTAGAAAATGTAGCACGTATGGATGATAATGTTAAAAATATAATTTCTGAATTAATAGGCTGGCAACCTATTAAAATAAACAGCAACTTAGTTTCAGCTCAAAATAGAGATAGATTATATTGGACAAATATCCCAAATGTTCAACAGCCAGAAGATAAGGGTATTTTCTTGAAAGATATTATGCTTGAAAAAACTAGTGAATATGTAAAAGCTAGTAAAAAGGGAATATATAAAAAGTTTCAAAATAAAGCTAGTTGTTTAACTGGAGGCGCTCATAGTGGAGGTAATTATTCCGATATGGATTTATTTGGAATATTAAAAAACAGGTGTTACCATATTGGGGAGGCTATAGGAATAAATGGACACGAACTATTAACAAGGGTTTATGCTGATTATGGAAAATCACCAACATTAACAACTATTACGGGTGGTAACCAATATTCTAAAATTGCTATTGATGATTATATTTGGAGAAGATTAACCCCTGTTGAATGCGAAAGGCTTCAAACTATTCCAGATAATTATACCGAAGGTGTTAGTAATTCACAAAGATATAAGATGTTAGGCAATGGTTGGACTGTTGATGTAATAGCTCACATATTAAGGGGAATAGAATGTATCTAACAATACAAGAGTATGCAGACCAACAAAGACCGCCAGTACACCGTACAACGGTCGAGAGATGGATAAGAGAGGGGAAGCTAACATATGAGCTAACTATCAGTAATAGAAAGCGTATAACAGGGATAAGGAGAGAGTATGACTAACAGACGATCTTTTAGGTTTACTATGACACAAGAAGAAAAGTTAAAGAGACAACGTAATGAACAGGAATGTATTGTATTTATCCCTAAATACAAATCTATATATAATCTTTTATTACCATCAGTGGACCATGAAAATAGAGGTACAGAAGGGATTAAGGAGTAGAGTATGAATATTAAAGATTTATATATAGATGTTTTAAATAGCGCTATTAAATGCAATATGGATCAAAAGACTATTATTAATCTTAAAGAATGGCACGCTCAACAAGTAAAAAACAATTTCAGCTGGTTGGGTTATGAGCATCAATTAAAAACATTAAATAAGATTTATATAAGTACTATTTCTTAGGGAATAAAACTTCACCATAACGGTTAGTAATCAAACCCTGCTTCTCGCTATAGGTTTTGAAATCTTCGTATGGCACTACTTTATTATTGCCGTCTTTGTCTCGTTGGATTCTGGATTCAGGAGGGAACTCTTCATCTAGTGTTATGGTTGTAGATCTATCGTTTATATCAAATTTAGCCACTCCGCTATTATGTGCAAACTTATATCCTACTTCTGGAAACTTAAACTTACCCTCTTTGTTAGCTATTTGACCATCCATTTGAGCAGACTGTGCCCTGGTCCTATCGTCTAAAGTTTCGACTAATTGCAATTTACTAGGTACTATTTCCTGTTGGTTAATCCATTGATCTGTGTCTGCCGTTGCTCTCATTCTAAGTGTTTCTGTCCTTAAAGTCCTAGTCGTTTTATATGTCTGACCTTTTCTTAAACTAGGATCTGCAATCCATTTACCTGCTGAGTCTCGATAACCTAACACCTGGTCAAGTTGCCTGTTGATCTTAGGTAAACTTAACCCTTGTTCTACACCCGATACAATATTAGTATAGATCTGCTCTAAGTCTATTGATCGACCGGTCTGCATCTTTGCACGGTTCATCAATTTACTTAATGGTGCGTTACTAGCCTTTTTAAATTGCTTTTCTGTATACTTGGGTAACTTTACTAGATAGCCCTCTGATATACCCGTGTTGACGATAGTATAAAGGCTTTCATAGTATGCGGTGTTATATTCTTTCAAATAGGCTGCCTGACTAAATGAGTCTTTCTTGATATAGCTCGGTCGGAGTGTCTCATTAGTTTCTTTTGCGAACTTCTCAGCTCTGTTATATTCACTAAAATATTGTTGATTATCGACTGCCTTTTCTGTTACATCCATTGCTAATTTACGAGACTTGTCACGGATTACATCAAAGATAAGACCTATCTCGTTAATAATAGATTTATCTCTTTGGGATCTCAGTTTAATAACTTGCTTCTGATATTTAGATGTCATCTTCTACCGTGTTAAATTGACTCTCTTCTGACAACTCGCCCATTATTCTGGATCTTTCCTCTTCTATCATCGGTTCTACTATATCCCATTTTTCAAGGTTGGATATTTTATACGCTAATTCAGTTGGAACTACTATTCCAGCTTCTTTTAAGGATTTCATAGTTAATATTTTGTCTTCTGGGATGTTATGATGGAATACTACATCTAAGTCCAGGTAATCCATATTCATATTGTTGGCTTTACCCTGTGTTAATACTAATCTAAAAAGTTCCATGTAGGATTTTTTAAACTCCATTTCTGTTTTAACTGAGCTATCGATTAGTGGTTTAAGCTTCTGTCTTATCTGGTAGGCTGTAGCATTTGCCCCGTCTGCACCTAATGAATTAGGATTATAAGAATTAGATCCCTCAAATATGTCGTTTTCTAATAGGATTAAGTGTTTAGAAAGTGATTCATAACCTTTATAGTCTTTAACTAACCACGCCCAATCACCAGCTAACATTCCATAATCTCGGAGCTGTTTGACCATTGCTGCAAACTCTTCTTTGCCTATCTCTTGGGACCCGTCTTCATCCTTAGTCTTATCGTTAAGTATAACGTCGGCAAATGCACTGAATGAAGTTGACGCCTTACTTACTAATTCGTCTCTTGCGTCCTGAGAGTCTAGTGTCTTCTCTACATCTCCAATCTTATCGCTATTATTAAAAAACTCTACTACAGGAACACCATTATAGGTGTGTGGTCTTCTACCTGACATTATCTCCACATTAGCAACAACCATTGCAGGATAGTCCTGGGTATTAGGCAATAAAACATCGTTATCGTTATCAGTATAAAAATACATATCTTCATTTTCGTTTAAATATGTGACCCTGTAATTAGTAGCTGAATTATTATCTTCTACACTCTCAGCGATAACTTCCCACTGCATAACCCCAACCAATCGACCGGTCTTATTATAAAAACTTGCATAAGTCCACGGCTCATATTTCGTAAATGTCGATAGACCTGTGATCTTATCAGTATATAGTCGTAATGATTTAACCCCATAACTACAAGTGTCGCCAACTAATTCATTATGGGTTGCTTCAAATGTGTTTGCTTTTAAGAATTGTTCTATCTTCTGTTTAGCTGTCTCGTTTTCAGATACTACTTCAAACCCTGATAAATAGCCTGTTTTATTAGTCGCTATCATATTAGGATAGTCTTTGTGTGACTTCATGTTTAACTCGTTATCGGAAGTAAGCCCTTTAGAATCAGCTCTAAGATATACCGGAACACCTGTGGCAGCTCGACCAAATGGCTTGTTAGCTGTAGCAGGAATAAGCTTTAAACGGTTATTAACTCCAAGCTGTTCATTTTGTCTACTTGCAAGCTGGGTATCTCTGACAACATCGTTAAACACTCTCTTGATAGTTGGTAAATCTGCATTATTCATATGATCTATTATATTATCGCTTAGTATATTATTCATTTAGAGCCTCTAATGCATTATACCTTAACAAAGGTTAAGTGTCAAAACTGTAAATATAATTAAAATATTATGTGATTATCACTTGTTTACTATATACATTAGTGTGGTTATCGCATATACTTAGGTAAGAGTTAAGGAGAGACGAGATGGAAAAAACAACTATTACAGCATACCATTATTCAAGCAAGCCTTTTGACAAGTTTGACATTTCAAAGTGTGACGGGTTTTGGTTTACAGATATAAACCCAGGTAATACAGAGATGTTAGAAGAAATAGGAGCATCTGATTTAAATTATGTTGCCATTTGTGAACTTGACATAAATGAAACACTAACAAATGGAGATAATTATGACGTTGAAGATCAATTAGCTGATACTGAATACGATGCTTTAGAAAATAGTTATGATGGATTCACAGATTATGCATTGATTGACGAGTCAAAAATTGAAGTTATCGAATGGAAAAAAATCTAAAAAAGGTAAGAGTTAAGGAGAAACGGATGAATACAGTTTACCATACAAGCCCAGAAGCAATAACAGAAATTACAATGAATGGCTTATTCGACGATTGTTTATTTTTCTCCACTGACATTTATTCCATGGGTGATATTGTTGCAACATATGAAATGGAAGTTGAATGTCTTGAAACTTCATCTTTCTTTTATCAGGATAATTGTGATGAAATATTAAAAGATGTTGTATCTACAGTAGCAATGTACTTTGATTGTGATAATGATACAGCGATAGACTTACTTGATGATACTAAAAGAGCATTTTTTTATATGTGTGAAAACGGAAATAATGAAAACGGTGAAGCTGGTGAAGCTGCTTGGTATATCCAAAAAAAACAAGGTGAAGCTGGGAAATTATTGGGTTATGACGGTGCAATATCGGATGACGAACAAGGAACAGTATATATTATTCCTATGATGGGAAGAGAAAACGATCTAAAGGAAGTAAAATAATGACAGGAAGTTTATTCAGTTCAGAGGATATAAAAGAAGAAAAGAAAGAGGTTAAATCAAAAGCTCATTCTTTAAAGTCTAAAAAAAAGAGAGTTGTAGGAAAAGAGAATTCTATTTGTAAAGATGTTATTGGACAACTAGAACAAGATACGGTTTTACAGTTTGTAACAAAAGGCGAATGGTCAACACATGATTTATTATTTCATATTTTAAATCAGGTGGGAGCTAGTGAGGTCACTATTGCGACATGGAGTGTATCAAGTCCAGTAGTCGCTCAAATTGCTAATTTATTAGAATCTGGAATGATAACAAAGCTTGATGGGCTATTTGATTGGCGCATGAAAGTTAGATGTCCAGAAGCAGAACAGTTTTTAAAGTTTAATTGCGCAAACATTAGACTTATTAATTGTCATGCTAAAGTTACAGTTATTAAAAATGATAATTGGAATATAACGATAGTTGGAAGTGCAAATCTAACAAATAACCCACGTATAGAATCAGGTGTAATTTTTACAGATAAAGAAACAGCTGATTTTAATTTAGAATGGATGAAAGGAGAGTTAAAAAATGGTAAATACTTTACAGACTGAAGTAGAAGAGTTAGCAAGTTTACAATTTTCAAGAGATGAGATTTTAACAATTGTTGGAGAAGATAAAACCCTGGAAGACATCTGGGTTAAAAGAGGTAGATTGAAAGCTATGGCAGAAGTAAGAAAATCTATCTTTTCACAAGCAAAACAAGGATCTAGCCCAGCCCAAAAAGAATACATGAATATGATTACTAATAGAGAAAAACAAGAGAGAAGAGAGAAGGCTAAAAATGACAGCAAGTAAATATTGTAAATTACATGGATTAAAGGGCGTGGAAGAGTTAGCAACATACTGCGAACTTAAACCAAGACGTTTATTTGATTGGTGGAATACTAACAATAAAGCTTTTAAAGTTTTAGTTGATGGGTGGTCGTTGTTAAATAAGTAATCAACACCCTCTTTTTATGTAGTATAATACATAAAAAGAGGGTAGTCAAAAGGTGTTACTTTATCTCCTTAGTTTTAAAAAGAGGTTCAAGAGTCTCTTTTATATCTCCGTATTCCTTCTTTAGTTCTAGCATTGGTTTAATTATCACCCATTATTGCTCTTGTTAAAGCTGATCTTTCACCAACTAAAGATAACTCATTAATTTTAACTTGTAACATTCTTCCATTCTTAGATTTAATTTCTGCTATCCCGTGTGCTATTTCATCTTGATAAACACCTTCTCTTGAAGACATTCTAAAACCTTTACCTACTTTTTTACAAACAATATAATTTACCTTGTCGCCTCTCTTCATCCTATCTCCTTAGTTTATCTTTAAACTATTTCCAAACACTATTAAATCTTCTGCTACACTCTTATATATATCTTTGTAGTCTCGACCTAATTCCATATATTTAACTAAACTATTTTTTGCTACTCTTTCAGCTAACAATAATTCAGATAGTTGGTATATATCAAGAGTATCTCTTAAAGCTGGCTTTTTATGTATCATTAATTCTAAAGCTCTGTAAGTTGCATTAGTAATATGCTTGTAATAAAACTTAGCTTTATGACTACCTTGATTAGTTGCGTAATCTATAAAATCTTTGATAACGTCTGTTTCTTCTCGTCTCCCTAATTTAGTTTGTTGCCTAGCTTCAATAAAAGTTGTATCTGATTTATTTCTGTCAGCTATTAAGATCTTTTCTTCCATCTCATAAAAAGCATTATTAAACTTAACTTGCCATTGTAAAGCTTTCTTACTTTCAAACCTCATAGATAAAAGCGTGAAAAACTCCCGATCCATTAAATAGGCTTTGTAAGTTTGCCCTTTATATTCTTTCTGAAACTCTTCTATTTTAGGGTACCCGATGGTCACCCTTAATCTTTCCGCTAATCTTTCAATAGTTCTTATTACTTTTGCATGTTGAACATCAAACTTCTTGGCAACCATTGAACTATCACAAAAAACATTGTTGTGTTTATATTCTACTAAATCCATATTTCCTCCAATCAATACGTTAATATTACACTATTAGATTTATTGTGTCAATATACTTGCATAGTATTATTTAGTATGATATATTTATTGTAGGCAAGAGGTCGGGAGTGATATATCAACGGTTGCAAACGTACTCAATGAATAGGTATTTCTCTTGTCTATTATATTTAATTAACGATAAGGAGAACAGAGATGAAGATAAGAGATTTAATTTTATTTATAGAGCATAACGATATTGAATGGCATTGGTTTGACACCTTTAAAAATAAAAATGTAATTATATTTGTTAATGATTATCAATTAGAAGACTTTAGACATGTATTACATTCTAGTGACTATAACGATGAAGGAATTGAGATTGTATTAAAAGATAACTATTTCTGTGTTAAAATGGCAGACTTATGCGAGAATAATGATATAGATATTTGTGATGTCTTTGATGTAAACAAGAAAAATTAACCCCTATTGGTGTAATATTAGCCCCTTAATCGGGGTTAATAGATATTATATGACCGTCTACCTGATTTCTTAACCTCTAATTCAGCACGGCATATAATATAAGCGTCTGCTAAGTTGGGGGATCTTGTTCCTTTTGGCTTCTTATCTATCATCAATCTACCATTAGCACTTAATTTAAATTGTGGCTGTGATAATTCTCTTATTAACTTTTCAGATTTGGGTGATACATTTTTATCAATATGGACTAATTGCGTTGAATCAAAGTCTTTTCCATTAACCTTCCTGTATGTATTTCTAAACTCGTCTCTGGCTTTCCACCATGCCTGAGCTTTAGCGTTCTCAAATAGATCTCCATTGTTTTTATTTTGGTAGTCTTTTGCCTTTGGTCTAATAACTTTACCTGATGCACTCCAAGGAATTACCGTGATAGATAATGCTTTCTTGCGTCTTGCTTCTGAGATAGTTTTATCTTTCATCATAGTAACTAAAATCTCTTTAACTCTTACCTGGACACCAGCACCGACACCGATAGGGTCATATCTGAATTGTTCACAATCCATGTCTACAGCTAACCAGAAATATTTATCTGTTGCGTCTCCCACATCGCCCTCTGCACTTTCTTCCACATAGGTTACACTATTACCATTCATAGATATAAAGCCATGCGTGTCGCTTCCCTCGTTTGATGGATCTAATGATGCTATCTTTAAGCCATGCCCTTTTAAATCATTTCTATTAGAAGAGTTCACCCAATCAGATGGACATACCACTGACTCAATACTTGCGCTTGCGTCTCTTTCTACTTCCTGCTTAAATACATGTAGCGTACCTTCTGCAATAGCTTTTGCTTTCTCTGCATCGTACCACTCTTGAGAATATAACGGTATTTCCCACCAATCAAAGGTAAAAACTTTATTTATTCCAGATGAACACTTTCTATAAAATAGCGTATTAGTCCCATTATGAGTTGACCCCCATATTTTACAATCACTATTCCTTGAAACACTTGCCTCAATTGCTTCTGCTCTAGGATAAAAGGCGCACTCATCTAAAAAGAATATAGAAGATCTACCACCACGCCCGGCATTATCTCCCGCTTTACCTGTGATTATAGAATTAGTTTCTGAGTTATGGATCTGCATTAATTTAGTCTCGACTTGTTTGGTGAATTGTTCCGGTAGGTAATCAATAACGAATATCATTTTTTCAAGTAACGTGTCCATATCACCTAATTTATGACACTCATCGGCTTTATATGTGTACATTGATACTGTTACAGAGTCTTGAAATAATAAAAGATATACAGCAAAGGCAGCATTCAGCCATGAATAACCAACACCTCGGCACTTATCAATAACACCATCTTCTCTTAATGTGTATCTATCCCATAACCAGGCTATATATTCCTCTTGTTTATCAAACAATTCAAAAGGCATAACCCTATCTTCAAGCTTCCTTGGATCAAATGTAAAACAAAATCTATTAATAAAATCTATTACAGCCTCAGTACAGCCAAATTGATACATTTCTTTGTATCGTATGATTTCTTCTTTTGAGCTATTTATCTGTAAACGTTCATCCCAATCAATTTTCATTCTTAAGTTTAAAAAACATATCCTTACACTCTTCCTGAGTCATGCCTTTTGATGTTATACCAATTGGTTTACCGTTTTCATCTGGTGTTGTAATGCTTATATCTTTCTTCTCAGTATAAAGCCCTTGGTATTTAAACAACATGTCTAAATAACTTTTCTTATCGCTTGCTCTGACCTGTAGTATTTCCATTTCACTATCTGACATAAAAGCATATTTTTTACACTCAGCTATTAAATCATAAGTTAACCCTTTAACATCTCCTATCATAAAATCAATCTCTTTATCAAGATAATCTCTAATGTAAACTTTTGACAAGTTATCATTTCCTATCTGTCTAGCTGTATCTTCACTATAACCCGCCGTAATAGCTGCCTGCGTTGCGTTAAACCCATTAGCTAAATAAGTGCTACAGAATAGTTGTTGCTTCGTTGTTAGCTGTTTCTCGCTCATTCTATTATTATTACCTCTCTTCCTGCATATTTAATTTTTATATTACTCATGTCAACATTCTTTGCATTCCCAACCACTAAACTTTGGAATCCGTCATAATCCCAGCGATTATCTGCACTTAACTCTAATTCACCTGTATTTGTATCATATAAAGCCTTTAGTCCTGCTTCTGTTATTCTAATTGGTTCTAGTTTCTTTTCTATTATTCTATAACGATATTTAAGATTTGTTGTCTCTAAGATAAGCCTAACTACTTCTGTTTTAGAGTCTGCGTTTTTTCTCCACTTATTCCTATTTTCTTTATATCCCCAATCTCCTGTATAATAAACCTCTATCTCTATATCCTCTCTAGTAAAAAACTTATCTGGTAAATTATCTATATCTAACGGTAAAAACATCTCACCTCTTAGTTTATCGTCTCTCTTTTTTATTTCTCTTGCCAACGCTTCTCCAACATCTTTATATAATTTATCGTCTTTTATCAATTTATCTACATCTTCCATATTTAATCTTTTCCCCATAATACCATATCCCCTAAATTATCCAAACTATCTTTCTTTTACATCTGCATTTACATCTACATTTGATACAGATTTTACGGTTACACATCTGTTACCATACTTACCCATAATATAAAATCTTCGTGGTCGTGTACTTTTTTTGATAATAAACTGTTAGCACCCTCATTGAGAGCCTTTAAATGCCCCCTTGCTTCTTTTAGTTCATCACTTAGCAATTTATTCTCTCTAGCTAGTATATTTATCTCATGCTGTTTCATACATGCTTACCCATATAAGCAAAAACCAATCCTTTAAATATCTCTGGTCTTAGGATAAACCATCGCCTAAATGTAGCAGATCCAACTTTAAAATATATTGCTACCTCGGTTATATTACACCCCTGACTCTTGCAGTACTCTGCGGGTCTTGTATCGCTTCCCATAATTGCTCCTTAAGCCGAATAGTCTATTGTTTGGACACTCTGAATGGATTTTGTCTCTAAATTACTGCACCTTGGGAACAAAACTTTTAACATTTGTTTGCTTTTTAATTCCCGGGTAGCTCTTATTTTACCATGTTGAGCTTTTCCTGCTTTATCCTGTAACCAATATTCAAATATATATCTTCGTTGGCTTCCAGGTACAGCAACCTTTTTTGCTGCTTTTTTAGATGCTTTTTTTATTGCATCTTTTGTAAATTGCTTTTTATAATTCGGGTCCTCTTTAATTTTAGCTTCCCTTAATTCTTTCCTATTCAGACTATCACACTTTTTACACCGCTGTTCCAATCCTGTTTTGCTCACTTTCCTGGTTTTAAAATATTCTTTTGTATACGGAAGGATATTTCCGCATTGATTACATGGTAACTTTATCATTCTTTAGCTCTTAACTGGTCTATAATAAACATAATAGCATCCACTTTTGCTTCGTCAATATCATCGATAAAATTAAATGTTTCCATAGAAGCTAATATATACAGCACCTCTATATATGAATCTTTTGTATATACTCTATATAATAATTCATCATCATTATATTTTCTATTTATCCCCTCAATAACTCTCTGCAAAAATAACTGAGATATCATCACCTGGAATAACTCGTTTGGATAATCCAAGTAAGTCCATTGTCCATCTGGGAAACATAAAATCTCTCTATTTTTTGATATACTTATTTCAAACCCTTCCGGCTTAAACTCTTCAACGCAATATTTTATATCTGTTTTAGTCACTCTCTACTCCTTGGTTAGGTTGTTAACTCTTGCACATTTTAACCATACACCGAACTCTTTTAAATATTTTGGGTAATGGTGTAATGACGCTTTATCGAAAATCTTCCAATCTGTATTATTGATAAACTGTTTTCTTAACTCTTCTATTGTTAAGATTTTGGGTACAATATCAGAGCGAACATACTTTATATCATCGTCTGTTATTCTGTGATCTGCCCATGTAGTCTCACCATCTACACCCATGTTTTCTTGTAAAAATATTTCTGCTTTATCCATTATTTATTTATCCTTTAATCCAATTCTTACAACAGTCAGTTACTATAAGATCTTCTATTGACCCAATATTGCAAATATATCCATCTGATGAATCTTGACAGTTACTACAATTACCGCAACATTTAAGATTATCCAAATCCCCTCTAAGCCGTTCAATTTCAACCGTACTCTTAGCAGTCTTTATTATCTGTTTCATTAATTTAGCTTTTAGGTCGTCAATTTCCTGTTGTTGGGATTGGATGATCTCTAATAGATCTTTGTTCTCTTTTTCTAATTTTTTTATAGTCTTGTCTTTGATTATATTTTGATCCTCTAAAAATTTAATAAATGGTCCTATATTGTCACCATCCAAGTCGAGAATCGTACCAGCCGACTTACAATGAGGACATATTTCAATATCATCTATTTCTAGCAATTTATCTTCTGACATTATACGCATACAATTAGTACAGGCTACAATTTGCTCGTCTATCTCTTCTCTATCCATTATCTCCACCTTTATTGATTCGTCTTTCTATCTCAAATACAATTATATAATAGACTACTAATCCGCTAAACTTTAACATAATAAAAAACTCTTTAACCTTATTCAATTATACCCCCTGTAACGAGTACCCCTATTTTTAAAATAAGGGTAAATCTATGAATAACTTATATATATAATACATCAATATACGTTTTTTATCAAGCTTTTTAGAATAATATAGACTTTTCTACTATAGCTGCCACAATAATTGACAGAACAAAACATATAATTAAAACCTTTTCTCTAACTTCTAAATGATTATCTTTATTTTTCACTTTCAACCCCTTCAGCCATATCTAATAATTTATGCAGCACTTCCCCGTTTGTTCTACAATTTAGTTTTATTTTCATTGCATTAATTCGATCAAGCCCAGTTCTTCTAACATCAAAAATTGAAATACATTTAGCGTCTCTTTTCACTCTTGGATTGTCAGGCAGTGCGTAAACGTCTGGTAAGTTCTGAATCATATTCCTAGTAATAGGACTTTCTCCTCTTTCCACTATGCTTATCCCAGTATGACAGCAGCATAAATATTTAGCCATTTGCCCTTGTGATAGCCCTTTGATTAATCTTAGGTCTTTTAAATCTTTTGCTTTAAAATCTTCTTTATTCATCTTATCTCCTACCTTATCCATTTGTTCCATTACTTCGCTACAGTCGCAATCGTCAAGCCATGACCCACCATAATCTCTAGTGAACCCTTCACCCTGACATTTAATACAATCTTTATCGGGACCATTAATAATGTGCTCCTCAATAGCTGTTTCCTCTGGTATATTTATTGGGATATCAATATACCACTTCATTTAAGTTCCTCATCAATACCCTGTTTCCTGTTTATCTCTCTTGTGGTCATTCCCATTATTTTATTGTCAGGTTTACACCAGGGATCATTATTCTGTTTACAGTTTTCAGGATCTCTAATATTACATATTTCTTTATATTTACAATCACAATTATTCATAATTTCTCCATCTCATAATCATTTATTTTCTTGTTAAGTTCGCCATTATCGTTTGTTTTAGTATTATATCTATCTAATAATAAGCCCTCTTTTATCTGTAGTTCAATCTTATTTATCGCCGTTAGTGCCATATCTATTCCAGCTTTTGCAGATTCTAAATTCTCTTTTATTCTTCTGTTATTCATCTTATCCCCTCAATTTCTTTCTGCATCTCTTCTATTTTAATCAATAGATCATCTTCGTTTAATTCGATCATTGAATCTCCACAACTTGCACATGGATATACTGGTTCTGGTTCATCTTCTACTTTTACAAATCTATCACATTCACTACAGTATATAATCATATTATCCCCTATATCGTTTACTGCTACCATTCATTTCAACAACACATTCTCTAAATCTATCTAATGTAGCTGTTGGTAATAATTGTCTAATCTCTTCCTTAGTCTTTGCATTACATATCAATATTGTTTTCTTCTCCCAGTCGTAACGGTGGTTTAAGATCCCAAATAACTGTGCTTTGTTAAAATCTGAATCGTTGTTTTTACCAGCTTCATCAAGGATTAAAAGATCTATCTCTTTGTATCTCTTAATCTTATATTGCATATCGTCAAAACCATCCTTCAAATCGTTAAGCAAATCAATCTCTGTTATCAATTTAAAACGCTTTATTTCTCCATGTTTAATAAGTTCCTTTGCAACAGTGTAAGCTTCCCAAGTTTTACCAGTTCCGAAACCTCCCCAAACAATAGAGCATGTAGAAGTTAATAACTCTTTATTGGTAGGTTGCTTTAATTTTCCTCTATATCTTGGTGGTATCTGTAAATCAAAATTAGAGATTCTATCATCAACAAGTTTTTTATATCTTGCCTTTTCTTCTATTTTGTCATTCTCAATTTTACAGTCAGAACAAACACTATCAACATAAAGATTAGATCCTTCTTTTACCTTTGATAATTCATTTGACCATTCTTTGCCACATTTACATTTTAATATTGCAGAAACCCAGACAGTGTTATCCTCCTCTGTTGTGTGTGCTTCTGTAATGTTTTTTAAGTTTTTAAAAAAAGATTCTTTACTAGAAGTCAAAGTTTTGTTCTCCTCTCCATTTGTCTGGTTTTGAATTAGTTGTTTGTTTTGGTTCTACATAATTAACATCTAAATAAATATTAAATGTCTCATTATTCATAAATCTAAAACAATGCTTCCAAAATTTATAATCAGGGTATTCTTTTTTATATCTGTCTAACACCTTTTGCCATTCTTCCTCAGATATATTAAATAATATCTTTTTAGTTTTAGAAGTAACATTCTTTTTACCGTCTGGTCTTCTCTCTCTAGGATACATCAACCAAAGTTTATTAAAATGCTCTCTTGTCTTTATCTCTTTATTTGTCTCTATATCTTTCTCTAGTTCTTTCTCTTTCTCTGTGTGACTAATTTGGACATTGTCACACTTTGGTAGCAATATGTCACTATTTTCTCTTAACCTTTGTCTTCTTTTACGCTTTGCCGAGTCGGTTTCTGTTCCTGTCATCTCAGTAATTCTATTCATATATAACTCTTCGGAATTAGACTCTTCTAGCATATTGTGTTTAATCAAATAAGATATAGTTATTTCTACATTCTCAACTTTTTCATCAAGTTCATAGGCTAACTCTTCAACAAAAGAATCTTCAACACCTTCATAATAAAGTTTACCATCGTCTTTTAAACTAAGAAGTGACATTTTAAGATATATAATAACATAAGTGTCTCCACCTGCTATTCGTCTAAGCTTCTTGATTTCCTTTTGACCAAAAAACCCATGCTCCATTTTTAACCAATAGTATTTCTTATCACTCAATTAAACATCCTCCACTAATATAAATACAATCTCTTTAACCGTATCAGGTTTAGGCTCTCGGACAATTCGACTCTCAGGAATACCTCCAGACTTAATTCTTTTTCTTACTGCTTGATCTGATATGCTGTGGTTTTTTGCATACTCTGCTACTGTTATTTTTTTCATTTACTCAAACTCCTTTAGTGATTTAATAAGATTTTCTATTTTATTAAGAGATAAATTGTCTAAGCTCTTAAAGTCTATATTAAACTTGTATTTTGTTTCTCTTAATGTCTTGGTGAATAGGTTTATTGATATAGAGCCTTTAATATACCAATTACCCATCTTATTAAATCCGTTGTTTTCTAATTCTCCATAGGTCATATTATCTCCTAGCCCCGAAGGGCTGTTTACTAAAGTGTATCTTCTAAATTATTTGATCTAATATAATCTATTATTATAGTTACATGGTCATGCTTTCTATTGTAGTTTCTATAATTAGAATCTATTGATTTATTTTCTTTTCTTCCATAAGAATAATAATTTTTTTTTGTATATAAATACTCTTGAATCTCATATAAGTTTTCTAAAGAAATGTTTTCTTTTTTAAAAAAATATAGAGGATCTGAAGATGTCCCATTCATACAAACCGCTGTACTACTAATTATGTCTGCTTTCTTTTGGCTTAATCTTATCATCTTTTATCCCCTCTAACTGTTTATATAATATAACAACTAAGAACTTTATACAACCCCAGACAACAATAAAAGATAAAAAGTGTAAATAAAAAGCCATCCGAAGACAGCCTTAATATTATTCGTATGATAACCCTATACCACATATTCCACATAATAATAGTATTCCACTATAAATTATATATTGCATCCCAACGCCCTGCTGCATTACTGTTGATGCATCGTTAAAAGTTGTGTATCCTGTATAACACATAATACCTGATACTATTAAACTAAATAATCCAATAAATCCTATAAATGTTTTCATATTATTTGTTCTCCTTTGTTGTCTTAACTTCGACCCTGAATTGATCCCGTATTTTATCCTTGTTCATATCAATACTTTGTACCAGGTGTTTTAATTGATCCTCTAACGGTTGGTCTAGGTCATAATCATATTCAATTATAGCCTGTAGAGCTTGGTAGACTGTTCCAAACTCTCTAACGTTAATATCTCTCCCTTTCTCGTTCTTCTCAACAAGTCTAAAGTATTGACCTGATTTCTCTAAATGCACGTTCTCTGTTATTTTCATGTTATCTCCTGTAATCCTCTGTTAAGTTTTTGAATAAGTTCCACTATCTGCATGGTTATCTCTTCGTGCTCTGGTGTTAATTTCCGATGTATTGTAACGCTGACCCCTTCGGTGTAGTGCGCTGGTATTGTCTCTATGTATGTTTTTATTACGTTATATTTCATATTATCCCCTCAATTTACTATTAAATCTGACCCTGTTACGGTTTGCTCTACAGTGTATCTATTTCTTTTTTTATACGGGTGCATGTTCACCATTTCTAAATTGCTATAATTAGGATATTTCTTTTTTAAATATTCCCTTACTTCTTCCCTGGTTTCTGCAAAAGTATAACCCTCTCGGATGTGGTTTCCGTGTTGCAATACATATTTATATCTAATCACTCCTCTATCTTTCGATATCTGTAAGTGAACTTATCACCTATTACGCAACTTAATATTAAAAAAAGTGCGATCTCTGTTTTAACCCAGTCCCCCTCTTTTGTCAGTTGTTCAAACTCGTAGGTATCTTCCAGAATATCACATGGAACATTGTATTTTACTAAAGTCTTCCATTCGTTCATGCTTTCCCCCCTTCTGCAAACTCGTCTAATTCTTTTACACTAAACTTTGTACCGCTAAAATTATACTTAGTTAAAAGACCTTGCCTAACATACTTGTATAGGTAATCCTTATTAATCCCATACACCTCAAATACTTGTTTTACTGTTAAATATTTCTTATCCATACAAATAGATTACTCCCTAATCAAATATATGTCAATATATAACTATATATAAATACATATAAAGTTTACTTGACTATAGTTTGTTAATGGTGTATTATTATATTAAGGTTAAGGAGATAAGTGATGATAGATAAAAAATTAGTTGAAGTTAGAAGAGCATTAAAAGAGAATAATTTAAAGGTAACTGATGAACAAGAATTAGAAGTTTTACAGTTAGTAACAACTTATGGCTTAGATTTACATAATCTAAAATTGGATGAATGTGAAACAATAGAGGATTTGTTAGATTAATACAATAACAAGCCTTTCGGGGCAAGGAGATATATATGTTTGAATTGTTAAAGGGTTTTACGGTTAAAGAGTGGGTTGCTATATCTGGCTTTATAGTTGTATGTTTTATTGTTATTCGACAAGAGATAACTAATTTTAAATAATAGGTCTTTATTTGTAGTCTAATCCCTTTAAATAGGTAGCTACATCCTCCACAGAGCGAGCAACAAGGTAATAGTGGTCTAATTGTCTAACTCGCCACATAAAAGCAAGCTGAGCCGTGGATTGAACTCCATCGGCTTTTTTAGTTTCTATAAATAATAATTTATCTTGCAGTATACAAGTTATATCAGCCAGCCCTTTAACTCCTGTATGTAGATAAGCTCCTGTTTTAGTGTTGCCTTGGTATACCTGGGATCTGTAGAAAAAAACACCAATAGACTTGAGATACTTTTGTATGTCCTTGCTTATTGGTGCTTCTAGTTTCATTTAGTGGCGTATTTACTTGGATTTTCTTTTGCTAAATCTCCAGTATCTTCACGTTCCAGCTTTACGCCATCAACATAAATATTATAGTTGTTATCTACAATAAAATCATTATCGTTTACTGTACCTTCAAAATCTAATATAACATATTCGTTAAAATACATTATAGTACCGTCTTTAATTCTTGGATCTGTTAAAATTATTCTTTGCATATTCTCTCCTTAAAATGGTATATCGTCTTCAAATGATTCATTTGTTTGCCCGTTGTTTGATTGATAACCAGTTTTTCCACCATTTACAGGCTTAGAGTAAGAATTATTGCCCCCAGAGCTGTTATTATTGGTTGCTTGGTTATCCTTTTTTCCACCTAATAATTGAATATTATCAATCTGTATAACTACTTTAGATCTTTTCTGACCGTCTGACTCCCATCTTTCTTGAATCAATTGACCTTCAATTGCAAGTTGTGAACCTTTTAATAGATATTGTGCTAATGATTCTCCACGTTTCCCAAGTAGTTTAAAATCAAAAAAACTGCACTCTTCCACCCATTGATCGTTTTTCTTAACTGATCTGTTAACCGCTCCACTCATTACCGTAATTGCAAAACCACTATTTGTATATTTAAGTTCAGCGTCCCTTGTTAGTCTGGTTACTAAAACCACTTTATTTAAATCTGATGCCATTCTATTGTCCTCCTATGACCTGGTTAGTATATCATTTTTAATTGTCTGTATCAATTCTTTGCCCTGTATCGGATGTGCTGCTAAAGATAAGTTTTGGTCGTCGTTGCATTTGCCTGTATGCGTTAATGCTAGATTAAATATATGGTCGATAACATCCTCACCATATTCTTTATAATTAAACTTATACGCTGGTATTTTATGCGCTAGTTCTTTTTTATCTTCAAGAGTAAATAGAATATCACAGGATTCACACCTCCCTCCCTGACTATGATATAACGTCCTTACTTTTCGGTTGTATTCTTTCATTTTGTCTCCTTATATCCTATAGAGTTTAACATTTCAATATCTGATGTAATCTTATAAACCCATTCCATCACCTTGTTATTATTACTCATAGACATTTTAATCTCTGTTAATAACCCATCAAGTGCTAAACTTTTTTGCTTCCTTGTCATATCTTCCCAATGCCTGGGTTCTACTGTCACATATTTTATATTAAAATCATCGTCAATATTATTTTTTAGATCTTCCCGGCTCTTGTAATAATTATTCTTGTAAATATAAAAAGCTGGTTTATTATCACATCCTAATAATTTATAGTAGTTCCTTAGCTTCTCATAGCTTCTTATATCTGCACCGTTAGCAGAGTATTCACCACTTTTAAACCATTCTCTTATTAGTGCGTGGAAAGATCTCCTGAGTCTCTCGTGTGTTGATTCTACTTCTATATCAACCCGAACAAAAGGCTCGTCTTTGTTTAACTCAATCCAATTTTTAAGTTCAACATCGGCAAGCCCTTTTTTAATATAAAACTCAGGCATTTACATAACCCATTAATTTAGTGTTTGCTAATTCTAACCTTGCCATAAGTTTATCGGCTTCCTCCTGGTCATATTTAATATTTACAATAACCATCTTTTTACCTTCTGGGAATCTCGGATCAAAACTAATTAGATCACATTCTTTTAATCCTGTTGCTATCATATGACCATAACATTGCCATTTATACGCATTCAAAAGCTTTTTAGGATCTAACATATAATCTAAATGAGTTGTTGATTTTGGGCATTTATACTCTACAGCCTTAACACCTTCAATTATACCGTCGGGACTATCTCCGAAGTTTTCACCGAATGGATAAAAGCCTACTTCTTTAACCTTAACCCATTGGTCAAGCTCGTAATATTCTCTAGCTGCTGGCTCTGTATCTGTTCCCCATTGCATATATGAATTGGAATAAAACTCTGTATTTAATCCCGTTAATTTCTCCACTGCTAATTCTTTTAATATCTTTAGCTGAGTATCACTAAATTGATCGTCTTTTTGTCTGCTACTAGGCATTAAAGAAGGGAATCGACTCCCTGTAATTCTCCCTAATCTAGCCGTGAACCATTCTTCAGAGCGTTGTTCTATCTCCCTGGTATCTTTTATTATCTCTTTTGTTTCGACTATCTCTATATCCATTATTTAGCCCCGTATTTATTTATTAAATGATTTAAAAACTCGTTATTAAACGATCTGTTTCCTGATTTGATTTCTTCCCGATATCCCTGTTTTTCTTCCTCTGTTAAAGTTGAGAGTCTATTTATTATCTGCTGTTTAACTTCTGGAACTTGATTTTTAAGAGTATCATTATTATCAACGCTGTCGGGGTCCTGATTGTTATCTATTGCGAACAATCCACCAAGTGCAGTTTTACGGGCATATGATGAACAACTACCTGTTATTTGTGGTGCTGACATTGCCATTAATTTAATAGGCTCTTTTGCTAATCCAGTACAGGAGATTAATTTATCTCCCTTTGATACTGTTGCAGTAGATTCTATATAATTAAATCCACCACATTCTATTATTTTATCTGATACTATCAGCAGGACCCCCTGTTTTCTGCATAGAGGTTTTACTTTCTCTAATATCTCATCGGTAGTTCTATATTTAAATTGTATTCCTGATTTACTTTGATCTTTTAAAACAATCAATTCACTTTGTATTAATATTAACTCGTCCATTTTTCTACCATCTCCTACAATGTATATTTTAATTCGTTCAATACTTCTGCCAATAATTCCTCGTCTAAATCAATAGAGTCGAAATCTTCACCACTCCCACCACATAGACTACAAAACTCTTCTTTTTCTTCTGGGTTCTCTAGCGTCTGTTTAAATACAACAGCTTCTCTGACTTGGTTTGGGCTAATCCACGTTTTACAATTATTACAATAATAAATTTCTATACTCATCTTCTCACCTCTTCCATAAGAATAGTATTATATTAAAGTATAGTCAAGTAAAATAATTAGTATTGATATAGTTTTAATATAGTTGACAATAATGGTACCGTAGTTTATATTTAGTATATGAATGAGATAAAAGATTTTATGACAGTAGAACAGACAGCGTTAAAAATGGGGTTTAAACAGACTACTATTTTAACATGGTGTAGAAGTAAGCAATTAGTCCACTATAAGGTTGGTGGTCAAATTAGGATACTAGAAAGCGATGTTGTCGCTATGATAGAAGGTGGTAAGGTATGACAATTAGACAAATATCAGAAACGGCTGGATGTGGCTTAAACACAGTTAAAAGATTAGTTAAAACAATGTACCCCCTAGTTAAATCAAGAGGTAGAGGTATAGCGTTAGAGTTAACAGAAGAGCAATCTTTAAACATTATGGAGAAGCTTCCTAAGAAGAATTATGTTCAACCTAACCCAAATGCACCAAGTGACCTAACCCAAATGGGTCAAGTAGATAATTCAATGGCTGTCATGATGCAATTTATGAAATCAATGCAGGAACAGCAACAAGAGTTCATGAAAACAGTATTAACAGAAATAAAACAACCTAATCAATTAACTATAGCAGAGAAAAGCGTTTTAGAGTTTCCACCTGTTCCCGATATTAGCCCTAGAAAATTATTAAACCAGCTAGTCTATAAATATTCTATGTCTATGAATATAGAACCTCAAGAGGGCTGGCATGAATTACATAATCAATTCTTTTTGAGATGTAACGATAATGTAAGCTTAAAAGCAAGAAATAGAAATATAGCAGTAATAGACTATCTAGAGAAAGAGAATAAATTATTAATGGGATGTTCTATCATGAAAGAGTTAATAGGATGAAATCTATTAGGAAAGGAAATTAAAATGTTAGACTTTAAACAAATACAATCCGAGTGCCATTCTATCGCTAAGCATCTCGGTTACAATACAAGCAAGCGCTCAACTATATTACATTTACAGTCAGAAATAAGAGAATTAAAGCACTCCAAACCAGAACATGATAATAATCTATCTGTTATTGCGTCCAACATAGAGAATGATATTGAATTTTATAGATTTTATGAAGATTTGATAAAGGGATCTGATGTTGAAGAATTACCAGACCCCGTCAATATAATATTATCCCACTGTGAAGAGCGTGGAATTGACTTTGAATTGATATTCATGAATAAATTAAGATACAATAAACTTAGAAAAAAACCTAAGGTCTAACATCGTGATTAAAGAACATTTTAAAGGGCTGTTTATACCAAGGTAAATTTAGTCCTTTAACTTTTCTGATCTGTCCTAAATGTGACATCCACCAGGGGACTTTTGTTACGACATCGTTACCCTGAATATAATTGATAAAATGCCCACATTTATTTTTTATTCTTTTGGAAGGTCTTAAAATACATCTCGGAGGCTCAAAGTTTCCGTCAAGTCTTGGCATATTAAGCCCCTCGTTAGCTATCCGTAAGCATAGTGCGGGTGCTGCTCCTGCTCCGTGTGAATATCCGTAAAATATTAAATCATCGCTTAGAAGCCCGTTTTCTCGCATATGATAAAATATTGTCATTGCTGTTAAATAAAAACCTGCATGTATTCGGATATATTCGTCCAGCATAAAAACCTTAACAGTAAAAGCCATGAAGTTCTGTTTCCAGTCATCCCCCCCGTGGCTTTCGTGGATAAAAACGTGGTTATCTAAAACTGAATATGTAACGTTATCATCTGGAAGCTGTTTGATTATCATCTTTGTTTTATGCCTGCCGATATTTAAGCCTTTCAAATGTAATGTATCTATAGGTAAATTAAAAGTCTGACCCTTTTCTTTTATGGTCCACATGATATCTTTTGCTGAATCAAAACTCTCTTGATTATTCATTTTATCCCCTTGGTTTGTTTATGATAAATATTCTTTTTGAATACAGGATGTAATCTTTACTTGTTCCCATTGGGTTATATGTCTCGTTTCCGTTTCCATCACCAACTACGAAGTGAAATAAATTATGATTGCTTTTATTCTGTAAACATAATATTTCAATCTCTCCAGACTTGCATAAATATTTAGGAGACTCATGAACTCCTGTATAAGTTACATCTAACCCCAGGTAATTAAATATTTTATCTACATCGTTAACATACCCATTAGAGGCTAAAACATAAGTGCTATATCGACCCTTAATAGTCTGCAATAATAAAAAATAGTTATTAATTATTACATCTGATAGCATTAAATTAGTGTATTTATTTACTAAATAAAATATACACATTAAATAACAACCTGTCTTGTTGATAGTCTCGTTTAATCTCAAATCTGTTTGCAGTATCATTTATTCATTCCTTGTATAGTTTGGATTAATTCGCTCGTTATATCGTGAAATTGCGCACCCTGTTCTAGTATCATGGTTTGTGTTTTTTCATGCGCTTGGGTTAATGTTTCCAAGGTCGTTTCCATTCTAACAATTGCAAGCTGTTTAGAAATATCGCTTGTCTCTAAAAGCTGTATGCGTTTTTTTATCTCGTTCATTGTTGCGCCCCTGTTAATCTTACAGGCTTCCTGTGATTTTTCAATCTCACTATTCGCAATTAAAGATGTTTTTTTATCGTTCCGTTTTATAATAACGGTGGTAGCTGCAAACAACATCCCGATAATCGTAAATATTGCCACTAATTGCGTCAAGTCCATTTATAGCCCTTTAAAGTAGTATGATTTATTATACTATATATTTGTTACTTTTAGCAATTGAATGTTTCAAACCTTCGTGCCGTCCTTGTATTCACCTAATTCAGATATATATTTATATATCATATCTTGTAGTGTTGTTAAATCTTCGCCTGATAATTCTATAGAGTGGAAGTCTCTATTCTCTATTAAATCACTAGGGTTTTCTGTTCTATATTCTTCACTAGCATACTTAGCCATTCTTATAGATCCCGACCCTGTTGATAAATCCAATGTTTCAATTCTGTTTAATTTATTGTAACTGTCAAATGTTATGCCCTTGTTTGTATCGTCTTTTAATATAATAGCCATTGTTTACCTCTAAAGTATTATACCATAGATCTATTATGGCTTGCAAACCTTTAGTCTGTTGACTTTCGATCAATACATGATGTATAATGAGCGTAAGGAGTTAAATAAATGGATGAGTTAATTAAAGTGGACTATGCAGATAACACGGTAATGGCTAGAGATGTCTATGATTTTATATTTAAAGATATCGAGAGTAAAACTTCATTTAGAATGTGGATTGCTAGAGCTATTAAAAAGTATGAGTTTGTAGACGGTAAAGACTTTCGCTCATTTTTGAGCGAAACCTCTAATGGTAGACCAAGAGTTGATTATGTTGTTACTGTCGATATGGGTAAAGAATTGGCTATGGTTTCAGCAACAAAGCAAGGTTCTATTGTTAGAAAGTATTTCTTGCAGTGTGAAAAGATAGCAAAAGACAAAGCGATAACTAGAGCTATTGGAATAAAAACAAGAAAGACGCTGACTGACTCCATTAAAGAGAGTGGAGAAAACGAACGAATGCACGGTAAAGGGTATAGTAATTTTACAAGATTTACATACAAAACTACGGGACTAACAGACAGATACAAAGAATATAAAAAAGAGTTTCCAAAAGGCAAAGAGTTTAGAAAGACCTTAAACGGAGAGGAGCTACAAAGAGTTGATAAGTTAGAATCATTGATAAAATCATTGTTAAATGTAGAAATGGAATATCAATTAATTAAAGATACTATTGAACCGTTATTCAAATTGAAGGAGTTGAAATAAATGGCAAGCAAAGAACAAATGATAGAAGCGTTAAAAGATGGGTGTGGTTGCTCATGTCTAATTGAACCTAATGATTGCAAGTGCTTTATTCCTGTAACACCTGAGATAGCATTTGACCTTGGAATTGACTTTGAAGATATGGAAAGCATAACAACTAAAGAAGAGTGTCTGCATTATCAAGATACTGAATATTTTATAGATCTTGAAAGGGATAATTTAAAGCTATCTTTAATTGATATGATTGTTGATGATAAAGAGCTATCAAATGACAGGGCTTCCGCTACTGAATACGTAGAAAAGTCTTTAAAAGATGGACTAACTTCTAGTCAAATACTAATGAATATTGCATCTAAAAAAGTATTTGCTTCAATGGGGATAGGATTTAAACCATTAGAAGATCATAATAAATAATAAATATGGGGTTGTTAGCCCCAAGGAGAGAGTATGAAAGCATTATTAATGTTGGTTAGTTTGATGTTTATGGGATGTGCTCAGGAGAGAGAAGAACCTTTAAATTATTATCCTACATATAGTGACTATAGAGAATTATTGACATCTCTTGACGGTGTGGATATTGATAGCAGTATAATAGAGCAAAACTTGTTGACTCTTAACATTGCAAGTGGATACCCTAATATAAGTTATTCTGACGGGCAATCCATTTGCTATTCTGTAACATGGGGTTTATATCATAGTAATGCAGAAGAATATATTTATTACATTACTATGAACATATGGGCTATAAATGGATTGCTAGATTTTAAATCATGTAATTATTATAGTAAATAAAAGATATATGCCATAGATGTTTTAATATTCCTATGGCATATATATTAATATTTCCTATAATGAATTGTTGCACTATTTGTTATATAAAGAGAAACATTTACCCCATCTGAATAAAAACTTCCTCCCGCGTTATAGCTAGGGCTTCTGTTTGTGTCATGGAGGTGTACACCATTGTCAGAGATCCAAGCTCGCCATGTAGACGCACCATCAAGCCATACATTGTATTGCCCTCTAGGAACGATAGCCCCATGATCTGAACTATCCCATGTTCCACTTGTAGGTGTAGTAGTAGGGTTTATGTTACCTGATACTGTCAAAGCTCCTGTTATAGTAACAGGCTTTAATAGGCTTATTGCTGAAGATGTAAATGTCGCTGAAATGCCCAAGTCAATAGTTCCATCTGAATATATCTTAAGTCTATCATACCACACTGTCCCATTGTTATAAAAGTTTTGAAACGTTAAATCTTGCCCTTCATTATCCCCCGAAATGTAAGCCCTATACTTGTACGCTCTTGCACCATATACGCTTGACGGAGAACTTAATTCCATAGTTAAAGAAA
>Ga0307991_1000291_pt1 | contig 37477 bp, 36 predicted proteins | sample EllFjometagen131_FD_203146 | JGI IMG/M metagenome (GOLD analysis project Ga0307991, IMG submission 203146) | Marine microbial communities from Ellis Fjord, Antarctic Ocean - #131 | ecosystem: Environmental > Aquatic > Marine > Unclassified | place: Southern Ocean | collected 2014-10-08 | reverse complement strand
ATATGGTTGGCACGATTAATCTAAGTCTTAACGAGACCATAACCAGATCATTGAATACATCCTTAACTACTCTTTTTGTTCTTTTAGCAATCTATTTATTCGGGGGAGTAGCAACCCAAAGCTTTATCTTGGCTATGATGGTTGGTGTTATTACCGGCACCTGGTCATCAATTGCTATTGCTAGTCAATTTCTTTTATTTAGAAGAAAATAATTATGCGCGTTGCATTAGTCCATGATTTTTTAACACAATATGGCGGAGCAGAAAAGGTCCTAGAAGCATTTCATGAAATTTGGCCTCAAGCTCCGATTTTTACTTTGTTTTACGATTCTAAAAAAATGAATGGTAAATTCAAAGATTGTAATATTAAAGTTTCTCCTATTCAGAATCTTCCCTTTGGCGCAAAAAAATACCGTTGGTATCTACCACTTATGCCCAGCGCCATTGAACGTTTTAATCTCAGTGAATTTGATTTAGTTATTTCTGATTGTTCAGCCTACAGTAAAGGAGTTTTGACTAAACCAGGTACTATGCATATTTCTTATATGCATACACCTACTCGTTATCTTTGGTCTGATGCTTATAAGTATATTAATTCTTTGAAAGGAGGAGAGAAGTTGGTTAGTAAATTTTTAGCTCCAGTTTTAACCCAGTTACGTATTTGGGATCAGGTTGCAGCCCAAAGACCAGATTATCTAATTGCCAACTCCGGTTTTGTAGCTGAAAGAATTAAACATTATTACAAGAGAGATAGTACTGTTATCTATCCTCCCGTAGAAATGACAAAATTCAATATTGCTAACAAAATTCAAGATTATTATCTAATCATTTCTCGTTTATGTCCTTATAAGAAAGTGGATTTAGCTATTAAAGCTTTTAATAAACTGAAAATACCTTTGAAAATTATTGGAACAGGTGAAGATAAATCTTTGAGAAAAATGGCAGGTCCTAATATAGAATTTTTGGGATTTGTTTCCGACAAAGAAAAAGCTAAATATTTATCGCATTGTAAAGCTTTTATTTTCCCTCAGGAAGAAGATTTTGGCATTACTGTTGTTGAAGCTATGGCATCAGGAAGACCAGTCATTGCTTATAAGAAGGGGGGAGCATTAGAAACAGTGATTGATGGAGTAACTGGTAGATTTTTTGAAAATCAAACAGTAGAGGACTTAATGGATGCAGTTCTTAAGTTCAATCTAACTAAAATAGATCCGCAAAAGATTCGTGAGCATGCCGAGAAATTTAGTAAAAAGCAGTTTAAAAAAGATATTAAAGATTTTGTTCAAAAACGCTTAGAGGAAAATAGTTTATGATGGCAAAAATTTCTAAATTACAGAAAACTATTGCCGGTGGAGCAATTATTATTGCTCTTTTTTCTGTTTTAAGCCGTTTACTAGGCCTTTTTCGGGATAGGTTGCTGGGAAGCACTTTTGGAGCTGGTCAAACGTTAGACGCTTACTATGCTGCGTTTAGATTGCCAGATTTAATTTTTAATACATTGATTCTAGGAGCTTTGTCTTCAGCATTTATACCTATCTTTTTAAAGTATTGGAATAAAGACAAGGAAGAGGCTTGGAAAATTACAAATTCAGTTTTAAATATTTTGTTAATAATTGTCGTAACCCTAGGGTTGGTGGCTTTTATTTTTGCCCCTTCGGTTATTAAATATTTAGTTCCTGGTTTTGATTTAGAGACTCAATCTTTAACAATTTCTTTAACAAGGATAATGTTGATTGGTATTTTGTTTTTTACTTGTAGTAATATTGCCAGTAGTGTTTTGAATTCTTTTAGGAGGTTTTTGGCCTATAGCTTAGCTCCTCTAATGTATAATTTGGGTATCATTTTCGGAATTCTTGTTTTGGTTCCTAAAACTTCCTTGGGGTTGAATGGTTTAGCTTGGGGAGTTGTTTTGGGATCTCTTGGTCATTTCTTGATTCAAATCCCAGCCTTATTAAAGGTTGGTTATCGTTGGAAACCGATTATTAAATCTCATCCAGCTATCAAAAGAATAATTACTCTTATGTTGCCCCGTTGTTTTGGGTTGGCAGTGAGTCAATTAAATTTCGTAGTTATAACACTGATTGCTTCTACTATAACCATTGGCGCAGTTGCAATTTATAGTTTAGCCTTTAACTTATTTAATGTTCCTATTGGAATTTTTGGTATTTCTTTAGCTATTTCTATTTTTCCAGTTTTAAGTAAGAGTTTTGCTACGGGGGATAAAAAGATTTTTGTTTCTCAATTATCAAAAACGATTTGTCGCATTTTATATCTAATCATCCCTATTACTGTTATTTATCTTGCTCTAAGAACTCAAATCGTTCGTTTGATTCTTGGTGCTGGTGTTTTTTCTTGGAGAGATACTGTTTTAACTGCTAGTACTTTGGGATTTTTCTCAATTTCACTTTTAGCTCAAAGTTTAATTCCACTTTTTTCTAGAGCTTTTTATGCTACCCATGACACTCTAACTCCAGTCAAAATAGCCATTGTTAGTTTTATTGTTAATATAGTTGGTTGTTTAGTTTTGGGACCCTTAATTGGAATTGGTGGATTAGCTTTAGCTTTCTCTCTAGCTTCTTTTGTAAATCTAATTTTATTGTATTACTTTTTTAATAAAAAAGCGTTGCCTTTGCCAAAGAAGAAGTTAAGAAGAAGTTTTCTACGAGCAGCTGGGCTTTCTATAATAATGTTAGCAGTTATTCAGTTAAGCAAAGGTTTGATTGGTTCTTTAGTTGATATGCAAACTTTCATTGGAGTTTCAATTCAAACTATTGCAGCGGGAACAATTGGTCTTTTGTTTTATTTTGTGGCTAGTTTACTTTTACATTTCCCAGAAGTAGAGATAATTAAACAATTTTTAAAAAGAAAATTTAAGAAAATTTAAGAAAACCAACCCAAGAAAACCAACCCAACGGGTTGGTTTTTAATTATCCACAGTTATTTGTTGTTTTTATTATTGAAATGTGTTAATATAATTCCATAAGTTCCTAAAAAACGGAACGAACAGAAACATTATGCAATTTTTAGAGCTAAAGAACAATTTAAAAAATTTTATAATCTTTTCTAAAAAGGACATCGAAAAGATAGACCAATCCTTTCACAACCAGAGATTAAGTGAATGGCAAAACAAGGGTTATATAAAAATGATTAGGCGTGGTTATTATATATTCTCTGATTTAGAATTAAATGAATCAGTATTGTTTTTAATTGCTAATAAAATTTATTCTCCTTCTTATATTTCATTGGAAATGGCATTTTCTTATTATAATCTAATTCCCGAGGCCGTTTATGGTATAACTTCGGTCACTTCTCAAAAGACCAATAATTTTAAGACAGGTCTTGGCGAGTTTATGTATTCTCATGTTAAACCAGAATTAATGTTTGGTTATAATTTAGTTAGGTATGGTATTTATAATTTTAAGATTGCAGAGATAGAAAAGACTCTACTTGATTATCTTTATTTAAACCCTCAAATTAAAACAAGAGATGGTTTTGCGAGCATTCGTTTTAATGATGAGATATTTAAGGATAATTCCGACAAGAATAAGTTGTTAAGTTACCTAAAAATATTTAATAATAAAAGTCTAACAAAGAGATTAGAAGGTTTTTTAAAGCATATTAATTATGTTTAATTTAGAACAAATAGAACAATATTATCCTGAAAATTTACGTATTTTTAAAAAGAATCTTTTGCGTGAATATCTGCAATATAAGATTTTGGAAATTATTTTTAATTCCAGACTAAGCAATAAGCTATCTTTTTTGGGTGGTACTGCTTTGCGTATTGTTTACGACAATCATCGTTTTTCAGAAGACTTAGATTTTGATAATTTTAGATTAACTAAGGAAGATTTTATTTTTTTAACAGAAGAAATTAAGAATAAACTCTCAAAAGAGGGCTATTTGCCGGAGATTCGCAATGTTTTTAAAGGAGCTTTTCGTTGTTATATTAAAATTCCTCATATATTACTTGACAACAGAGTGTCTGATTTGCCGGAGGAAAAAATTATGATCCAAGTTGATACAGTTCCTCATAATTTTAGTTATATTCCTGACAAGAAAATTTTAAATAAATTTGAGATTTTTACTCAAATTTTTGTTACTCCATTGGATATCTTGTTATCTCAAAAAGTTTACGCAGTACTAAATCGTAAAAGAGCGAAGGGCAGAGATTTTTTTGATATAATATTTTTGTTACAAAAAACAAAACCAAACTATAACTATTTATCTGAAAAAGCTTTTATTAAAAATGATAATGATTTGAAAAAGAAATTATTTTCATATACTCAAAAATTTGACTTTGATGCTCTAACTAAAGATATTAAGCCATTTTTGTTCAATCCATCAGACAGCAAAAAAGTAAAAATGTTCAGAGAGTACATCAAGCAATCTTTTTAGTAGTATTATGTAGACATCTGGTAAAACACCAAATTTGAGGAATTAAAGTTCGGGGTATGATTCCTGAATTTTTATTAACCAAAGAAAACCAACCCGTCGGGGGTTTCTTTTTCTGCGCAGACAATAGTAATTATTGGTATTATCCTAACAATTACATTTCTCTAAATTTAAGGCATCGTGTGCTTTTTGCGTACGGTGCCCCATTTTTTTTATTCTTGATAGTTATAAGAAAATATGTTAATATATTTTATATCTTCGGGGATCGGCTAATGGTAGGCCGCCAGGTTTTGGTCCTGGAAATCGGGGTTCGAATCCCTGTCCCCGAGCCAACGTAATAATCGCTTATAGAGCGGTTATTTTTTTTGCTATTATAGTTATGCACTTTTTTTATTGTATGTTTCGGTCATTAAGAGTACTATAAAGGTGCAAGGGGTATGGTATATAGCAAAAATTAACCAAAAGTAATATTATTGTTTAGGTCGGATTGGCGAAAAAATAAATTAAGATATTTTGACAAAATCGAACATTAATATTCACATTAATAAAATAACAAAAATAAACATTATGAAAAATAAAATTTTAATAGCAAGTGTTTTGGTAATTGCTTTTGCCTTAGCCAACGATGCTTACGCTGTGGGCCAGCAGAATAGTGGCACAGAAATAGGCATTCAAACTCAAACTCAAGAGCAAACACAAATAGCCAACCAAGGCGAAGACAATCAAACCCAAGTGCAGAATCAAGAGCAGATTCAAAGTGAAGATGGAATAGGTAATCAGGTTCAAAAACAGAATCAAGAAATGAATCAAGAGCAAAATCAACAGCTTGTTCCAGAAGCTCATCGTAATGCCGTGGCAAATTTTGTTCAAAATCTCTTGCAATTTGCTGACAGAGAAGAAGGAATTGGAGAGCAGGTCAGAAATATTGCTCAGCAACAAAATCAATCAACAGATACTACTGTTCAGGCAATGGAAAAAATTAAGACAAGAAGTCAAGTTAAAACATTCTTTTTTGGTTCTGATTACAAAAACCTTGGTGTGCTGAGAAGTGAAACCATTCAAACCAGAAATAGACTGGAGCAATTGAATAGATTAATAGAAAATGTGCAAAATGAGGGCGATAAGACGGGGCTTCAAAATCAAACTCAAATATTAGAGCAGGAACAAGTAAAAATTGAAAATTTCATAAAAACCCAAGAAAGCAAGTTCAGTTTATTTGGATGGTTGACAAAATTATTCAATTAATAAGAGATTATATTTTTAAGAAAGAGATAGGAGTAAGTCCTGTTTCTTTCGTTATTACCATCCTCTCAACATTTCAATCTCCCGACACTCCATCAGGGCGGTTCTAACATTCCGCCACAGGCGGACGGGCAGTCCACGATACGCGGAGCCAACCTAGTACGCAGTTCGCCTGCCCGCCTTTGGAGGGAGAGACCGATGTGCGTTAAAAATTTTACAAAAAACATCTTTTTGGAAGATATTTTTTTGCTTGCTATATGCTAAAAATATTGATAGTATTTAAATATAATTATTTTTTTAAGAAAGTTTATGCGATATAAATATAAATCGATTAAAATAACGAATGATGATTTAAGGAAAATAATATATTTTATATTGATGAAATTCAGATCTGATTCTCTTCATCTTCAGGGGACTTCATCAAAAAGAGATTTACTGGGGGGTTATATAGAGAGGTGGTTTAATAAAATAGCTGAAACATTTATATTTAATGATTTGTTGGAAGATAAAAATTATGATGTTGTTTCGGATTATTTCTTGTATGCGAACGACTCTGACAAAAATGCACCTGATATAATTGGATTAAAATTAAAAAATGGTGATCATGTTCCTTTTGCGCAATATAAAAATGGAACATGGAAAATTATTCGAGAAATGCCTCGCATAGAGGTTAAGGTAGTCAGAAAAGATCAGGCTCTTCTTGGAGTGAGAGAGCCACAAATGATAGATGATTATTATGTTTTTGTAGAATCTGACCTAGAAGAAGATTATTTAAGTATAATTTTTGAAAAACAAGTTTTCAAAAAGAGATATTTGAGAGAATTAAAAAATAGTGAAGAATTCATTGATAGTGACGATTTCAACCAGCTTATACCACACAAAAAAATGAAAAAGGCAGAAAACATCGGGACAATGAGGCTTATAGGGATTTATACAAAAGATGAGTTAAGAAGGAAATTTACATTATGTAAAACAGGAACCAGCCCTTATTATTTTTCGGGTGTTACGAAAGAATTTGGAAAAAAATTGGATGATAAAGATTTTATAGGCGAATTGGAGATAAAAAACGGATTATGTAAATATTGTCATGGAGATGAGGTATATTTGCCCTTTCCTGTTGAAAAGATAAAAAATAACCAAAGAATAATCGTTAGCAATAAGGGATCTGTTTATATTTGCCTAGAAAAAGATGCAATTATAAATGGAGAAAAAGTCAAAAAAGGAATTGTTAAAATAGAATTTAAGAAATTTGACAGAAGCTCTAAGTGGGACGAAAATATAGCATTAAAAACTTTTATTGAGAGCAGAGGCAAAGATTCAACTCATGATTTATTATGCTTGTTTGATAAAATTTCTGAAGCTAATTAACAGAAATTGCTCTTTTTATTTCTTTCGCTATTCTTTCTATAACTGTTACAGTAACTGAGTTACCAATTTGTTTATATAAAACAGAATCAGCTAATCTAGGTAATTTATAGCTTTTGGGAAATCCTTGCAATAAAGAACATTCTTTAGGAGTCAACTTTCTGATTCCTTTTTCGTCTTTTATAATCGGGACGTTATGTCCACCTGTTCCCATATTTGCGGTAAGAGTTGGACAGACTCCTTTTTTGTTTTCCCTAACATATTTCCTACGCCATTGATATATTTTTCCTTGAGTGTTTACGTCTTTTTTTATTTTTTCATAAAGAGGTTTTCCGTTGTAATAATATTTTTCATCAACTTTATTTTTTAATATATCAGTGATTTTAGTTTTTAGTTTAATTTTTTCGGGAAATTCAAAGTTTTTATAGTGTTTGTATTCTCTAAATCCAACTATATATATTCTTTCACGGTTTTGAGGAACACCCCCATATTCCATACTATTTAGAACTTTTGTTTTTATATGATATCCAGTGTTTTCTAAAGTTTTTAGAATAATTTTAAATGTTTTTCCATTATCGTGATTTTTCAGGTTTTTGACATTTTCAAGCAAAAACCCTCTGGGTTTTTTGGATTTAATTATCCTAGCGATATCAAAAAATAAATTACCTCTTTTTTTATCTTCAAAACCTTTTCTATACCCTGCTATTGAAAAAGCTTGACAAGGAAATCCAGCAAGCAAGAAATCAAATTCAGGTAAATCTTCAATTCCGATTTTTCTTATATCTTCAACAATTAATTTTGATGTTTTAAAGTTTAAATCATAAGTATTTTTACAAGTTTTTTCAAAATCATTTGCAAATACTGTTTCAAATCCTGCTTTTTCAAAACCTAATCTTATTCCTCCTATGCCTGCGAACAAATCTAAGGTTCTATATTTATCTTTTTCATAATGTAAATTTCTGATTACGTTTATAACAATACCTCTGATTTCAACTTCTTTTCTATAAAGAGGTAACATCGTTTGATTTGCTGGTTGTAACCTGAATCTATTTTTCTCTTTATATATTTTTTTAAGGGTAGCTTCATTGTCATCAATGATTGCAACAACAGTTTGTCCGTTTTCGGCGACTGATTGTTTCTTTATAACAACTATATCTCCATCAAATATCCCTTCTTCAATCATACTATCACCTTTGACTTTCAGTGAAAAATATTTTCCGTTAGGATCAATTCCTTTAGTTGAAATTGCGATGCTTTCTCCCAATTGTTCAATTGCTTCAATTGGTTGCCCAGCGGCAATAGTTCCGACAAGAGGAATTTTAATCAATTCATCTTTTTCTTTTAATTCTATGCCACGAGTAAGTTTATTGTTTTTTATTAGAAATTCTTTATTGATTAGCGTTTCAATGTGTTGGTGAACAGTTGAAAGCGCGGAAAGTTTAAAGCGTTTTCTTATTTCATCAAAAGTAGGGGAGATACCCTTCATCTCTATATAATTTTTAACATATTCGTAAACTTGTTTTTGTCGTTTTGTTAGTGTTGCCATAAGCGTTGACATGTTTAGGTACTTGTTATATAATATAATTATACCGAAAATTTACCGAAGAGACAATATGTGTTATCCACAGGTGTAATGTAAATAATTAAAATTAATCTATGTATCAAGTAAAAATTATCAAAAAAACACTATAAAATGATGACTGTTTAGCCGTCCAAGTTCCCGCATCGTCCCATCGCCGAGCCACACATTCGTTTTAAAGGCTTATTTAAGCCTTTTTTGCGTTATTAACAAAATGGTTGAAATACTAATCTTTTAATAATAATTTTATTATGTTAAAATTGAAATACTTTAATTTTAAAAATTATTAAATAAATTAATATGACCAGAGAAGAAGCTTTAGAATTAATTAAAGAAAGAATCAAGAATCCAAATTCTATTAAACATATGTTAGCTACAGAAGCTATTATGAGAGCTTTGGCTATCAATTTTGAGGAAGATCCAGAGATTTGGGGATTAGCTGGGCTTTTGCATGACTTAGATATGGAAGATGAAGATTGTCTTACTGATCCCTGTCAACATGGAAACAAATCAGCAGATGAATTAGATATTTTGGGAATTGAAAAAAAGATAACAGATGCCATCCGTGCGCATAATGAAAAATCAGGAAAGGTTCCAGAAAATTTAATAGAGAAATGTCTTTATGCCACAGATCCTTTAACAGGTTTGATTGTGGCCTCTACTTTAGTTTTGCCTAGCAAAAAGTTGGCTGATTTAAAATTAGAATCATTAATGAGAAGATTTAAAGAAAGTAGATTTGCTATGGGCGCGCGCAGAGAAGCTATGATTACTTGTTCTAGTTTTAATATGGATTTAGAAAAGTTTTTAGATATTGGACTAAAAGCTATGCAAGAAATAGCTATTGATTTAGGGTTATAAAAATTTGGAAATCCGATTTCCAAATTTTTATTTGACAGATTTTGGGGGACGGCAAGAAACCGCCCGCTTTTTTCTTTTTGGAAAATTAGAATGGTTTTAACAAGAGAAATATGTTAAAATAATATTATGTCTGAAGTTATTGGTAAAAAGGAAGCTAAGAAAAGAATTATTAAATTATGCAAAGAGCTGAATCATCACAGCCATCTTTATTATGTTTTAGATGAACCCGAAATTTCTGATGCGGCTTGGGATTCTTTAAAAAAAGAATTAGAAAGATTGGAAAAAGAATATCCATCCTTTGTAACCTCTGATTCTCCAACCCAGAGAGTAGGGGGCGAGCCTTTGAAGAAATTTAATAAAGTTGATCATCCTAAACCTATACTTTCCATTGATGACATTTTTAGTTTTTCTGAGCTAGAGGATTGGGAAGATTACTTGAAAGATTATTTGAGAAAAAAAGGATTAAGCTCTGAAAGATTTGCTCAAGGACTGAATTATTATTGCGAAAGAAAAATAGATGGAGTAGATATCGTTCTGACTTACAAAAAAGGGATTTTAATTCAAGGTGCTAGTAGGGGCAATGGTTTAATGGGGGAGGATGTAACAGTAAATATTAAAACTGTTGGTGCCATCCCTTTAAAATTAAAAAAGTCAATTGATATTGTAGTTAGGGGAGAAATTTTTATGAGTCAAAAGGATTTTGAGAAATTGAATAAAGAAAGAACAAAAAAAGAGCTCTCTTTATTCGCCAATCCACGCAATCTAGTGGCTGGATCTATTCGTCAACTTGATTCTAAAGTTACAGCTCAAAGGTGTTTGGATTGCTATATCTTTGAAATTATCAGTGATATAGGACAAAAGACTCATCAGGGAGTCCATCGAACATTAAAAGAGCTTGGTTTTAAAACTGATATTAAAACAAAACATTGCCAGAATTTAAAAGAAGTTAAGAGATATTATGATCATCACTTGAAACAAAAATCAGTAGCTTCTTTTGCCTATGATGGAGTAGTCGTTTCTTTGGATAATATTGCCCAGCAAAATATTTTAGGTTCCATAGGCAAATCACCTCGTTGGACTAGAGCCTATAAATTTCCAGGAGAACAGGCTACCAGTGTGGTGAAAAATATTGTGATTCAAATTGGTAGAACTGGTGCTTTAACTCCAGTGTCAATTCTAGAACCAACTAAATTAGGTGGTTCTGTTGTCTCGCGGGCTACATTGCATAATGAAAATGAAATTATTCGTTTGGGTGTTAAAATTGGAGATACGGTAATTATTGAAAAAGCAGGGGATATAATCCCAGCTGTGGTTGAGGTTTTGAAAAATTTAAGAACTGGGAAAGAAAAAAAGTTTCGTATTCCAAAACAATGTCCAATTTGTCAAAGTAAAATTATTCGTCGTTCGGGCGAAGTAGCTCACTATTGTTCAAATAAGAATTGTTTTGCTATTCGTTTAAGAGCTATTAATCATTTTGTTTCTAAAAAGGGTTTTAATGTTGATGGTTTGGGACCTCAAATTGTAAATCAGTTGATGACTGGTGGCTTGATTAAAGATGCGGCTGGTCTTTTTACTTTGAAAATAGGAGATCTAAAATTATTAGAGCGTTTTGCTGAAAAATCAGCGGATAATTTAATTGAATCAGTTGAAAAAAGTAAAAGGGTTAGTTTTTCTAATTTTATTTATGCTTTGGGAATTAGACATATTGGAGAACAGACTAGCGTTGACTTAGCTAATCATTTTGTTAACCTAGAGAAGTTAGGGGAGGCCTCTCAGGATTTTTTAATTAGTATTCCTAGTATGGGTCCTAAGATGGGGGAGAGTATTTATAACTGGTTTCAAGATACAGATAATATTGAGTTTTTAAAAAGGTTAAAAGATTTTGGTTTAAAGATAGTTTATCCAAAAAATAAATTTAATCAGCCTTTAGAAGGAAAGAAATTCGTCTTTACCGGTTCTTTGTCGGTTATGACCAGAGAAGCGGCAACTCAAAAAATACGCAATTTAGGAGGACAAATCTCGGGAAATGTGAGCCTTAAAACAGATTTTTTGGTCTATGGTCAAAATTCTGGATCTAAGTATCAAAAAGCTAAAAAAGCAAAAATAAGGACACTTTCTGAATCTCAATTCTTACAATTTTTAAAAGATAAAATAAAATGATCGATAAAGAACAGATCCAGCATATTGCTGGTTTGGTTAAAATTAAATTAACTACTTCTGATATTAAAAAATACCAAAAGCATTTGGGAAGTATTTTGAATTATGTAGATCATTTAAAAAAAGTGAAAGTGCAGGGAATAGAGCCCTATCAGGACTTAGTTGGTCCTAGAAATGTTTTTAGAGAAGATAAAGTTTCAATTTCTGATGAGGAAACAAATTTAAGTCTTCTGAAAGAAGCTCCAGAAAAAAATGATCGTTTTATTAAAACTAAAAATCCTTTGCAATAATATGGAATTAAATAGTTTAACAATTAAACAAGCTAATCAGGGATTAAAGAAAGGAGACTTTTCTAGTCAAGAATTAGTAAAAAGTTGTCTTCAGGCTATCAAAAGAAAGGATCCAAAGATTAATGCTTTTATTACTGTTCTAGAAAAACAAAGCTTGCAACAGGCTAGAGAAGTGGATTCAAAAAAAAGCTTTAAAAAGAATATTTTAGCAGGTATTCCCATAGCCATTAAAGACAATATTTTAGTAAAGGATGTACCATGTACTGCTGGATCTAGAATTCTAGAAAAATATCAAGGAACTTACGATGCTTTTGTAATCAAAAAATTGAAACAAGCAGACGCAATTTTGATTGGCAAAACCAACATGGATGAATTCGCCATGGGCTCATCTAGTGAAAGTTCCTATTTTAATCCAGTTAAAAATCCTCACAATTTAGACTGTGTTCCTGGTGGTTCTTCTGGTGGCTCAGCAGCAGCAGTTGCTGCTCAAATGTGTTTAGGATCTTTGGGTTCTGATACGGGGGGTTCTATCCGTCAGCCAGCCAGTTTTTGTGGAGTAGTAGGATTTAAACCGACCTATGGTTTAGTTTCGCGTTATGGTTTAATTGCTCTTGCTTCTTCTTTGGATCAAATTGGGCCTCTAGCTAAAACAGTAGAGGGAACAAAGATAATTTTAGATACAATTAGAGGTTATGACTCCTTAGATTCCACCAGTATTAAAAAATCATCTTTAGCGTCCAAATCTAGCATTAAATCTTTAAAAGGAATTAAAATAGGAATTCCTAAAGAATATTTTGGAAAAGGACTGGACTCTAAAGTTAAATCTATTCTCAAAAAGAAAATTGATAATTTAGCTAAACAAGGGGCAATTATAAAAGAAGTGAGCCTACCTCACACTGAATACGCTTTAGCTGTTTATTATATCATTATGCCCGCAGAGATTTCAGCTAATTTGGCTCGATACGATGGTGTAAAGTATGGGCTCTCTGATTTTAAAAAATCAAAATGTTTGTCCGATGTTTATTTAAATTCTCGTTTTGAGGGTTTTGGCGAAGAAGTGAAACTTCGTATCATGTTGGGAGCCTATAGTCTGTCGGCGGGACATAAAGAAGATTATTATCTACGTGCTCAGAAGGTAAGATCATTGATTAAAGAAGATTTTACTAAGGTTTTTAAAACTGGATTAGATTGTTTAATTACTCCTACGATTCCTACTCCTGCTTTTCTTCTGGGGTCCAAAATTGAAGATCCTCTAGCTATGTATCTATCTGATATTTGCACAGCTTCAGTAAATTTAGCTGGTTTACCTGCTATTTCTTTGCCAGTTGGTAAGGTTAAGGATTTGCCAGTAGGCTTACAGATTATTGGCAATTATTTAGAGGATGATAAGATTTTACAAATTGCTGAAATAATTTCATAACAAACCCGACGGGTTGGTTGTGGCAGGTTGACGATTATTATCTATTTATGCTATAATTTTTCTATTATATTTTTTATATAAAATTTTTTAATTAATTAATTTATTATTTTATGGAAGACATATTGGATAAAGTTAAGAAGGTGAAAAAATGTACATCTCCAAGTTGTTCTAAGGCTGGTTCAACTATATTGTTTGTATTATTAGTTGTTTCAATTTTTACTAATGGATTTGGGGTTAAGAGTCTATTTATTAAAGGCGGAGCTAGTCAAGAAATTATTGATAACGCTATGACTTTTATTAATGATGAATTATTACCTCCAGATTCTGGTGCAACATTAGAAGGAGTAGATTTTAAAGAAAAAATTGAAGTCACTAAATTTCAGATAAAAATTGCCGACAAAACCTACGATTCTTTTGTTTCTCAAGATGGAGAATATTTATTTCCAGATGTAATCAAGATGGCAGAAGCATTGGAAGCTAAAAATATCCAAGGTGATGTACAAGTTCCTACAGATATAGTTAAGGCTGATAAACCAAATATTGATTTATTTATAATGAGTTATTGCCCCTTTGGACTTCAAGCCCAGAAAACTATGTTACCTGTCTATGACTTATTAAAAGACAAAGCAAATATTAAAATGCGTTTTGTTGATTATATCATGCACGACAAAAAAGAAATTAATGAGAATTTAGTACAATATTGTATTCAATCTGAATCTTTAGAAAAATATAGAGATTATTTGTATTGTTTTGTGGAAGACGGTGATTCAGAAAAATGTTTGTTGAGTGCAAATGTTGACCAAGGTACATTAAATTCTTGTGTTACAGGATTAGATGATGAATATAATATAAGTGCTGATTATGAAGACAAGGATACTTGGTTGCAGGGAACATATCCTAAGTTTGATGTAGAGAAAGATCTTAATGAATTATATAATGTTGGAGGATCTCCAACCATAATTATCAATGGTCAAGCTGTTAATATTAGTCCTCGTACTCCAGAAAATTATAAAGCTTTTATCTGTCAGTCCTTTAATATTCAACCTGAAGAATGTTTAGAAACTTTATCTACAGATACGCCAGTACCTAGTTTTGGAGCAGGTGTAGCTTCTGGTAGTGATGGCTCTTGTGATTAAAAAAGAATAAAAAAATTAATGTTTTTAATTGATTTTTTACATAATTATAGACCCCAGCCTATTCTTCTTAGGTTGGGGTTTTGGAATATTCATTGGTATGGGCTCCTGATAACCATAGCTATTTTTTTAGGGTTGATTTTGATTATAAAAATAGTTCCTAAATATAAATCTCATTTTCAAAATATTTTTTTCAATGTTATTATTTTTGGTTTTATTGGAGCTAGGGTTTATTATATTTTCAACGAACTTCCATATTATTTAGCTCATCCTTTAAATATTTTTAAAATTTGGGAAGGGGGCTTAGGAATATACGGAGGAGTAATTGGGGGAGGTTTAGCTTTATTTCTATATGCCCGTCAGCAAAAACTTTCCTTCTTGTTTTTAACTGATTTATTGGCTCCAGTATTAATTTTAGGGCAGGCTCTGGGGAGATGGGGAAATTATTTCAACCAAGAAATTTTTGGTAAACCTACTAATTTACCATGGGGCATTCCAATCGATATAGTTAATCGTCCCTTGGAGTTTTTGAACTATCAATATTTTCATCCTTGTTTTTTTTATGAATTTATTTTTAATTCTTTCATTTTCATATTTTTATTTTTATTATTAAAATCTCAAATCAAAAAAGCTATTCCTTCTTCGGGAATAGTTTTTGGATGGTATCTCATTCTATACGCTTCAGTGAGATTTTCTTTGGAGTTTTTGAGAGTTGATCACGAGCCAATGTTATTTGGTTTGAGATTGGGTCAAATGTTTGCGATATTAGCTGTTGTGGCTGGAATTAGTATATTATTAAAAGTAAAAAATAAGTCAGGTAATTAGTTGATTGGGATTTTTTTACCCGGTTCCTGGATTATCCTTGGGCTAGGATAAATGCCCAAATTTTCTTAGCGCCAGCTTGACGCAGAACATGGCTGGCTGCTTCTAAAGTAGCTCCAGTAGTATAAATATCATCAACTAAAATGATATTGGATGGACATTTATTTCCCGAAAAACGAAAAATATTTTTAATATTTATTTTTCTTTCTTGAGCATTCAAGCTTGTTTGAGATTCAGTATCCTTAATTTTTTTAAGAAGCTCCGGCTGATATTTTAATGATAGCTTTTGAGATAATTCAGTGGCTATTAGGTCTGATTGATTGAATCCTCTTTTGGCAAGTTTTAATTTAGAAAGGGGGATTGAAGCTAAAACGAAATTATTCTTTCTTAAATAAGAAATATCATCTGGAAATTTTTTGATAGCTATGATTAGAAAAGAGCTTAGAATCTTTTTCAGAGATTCAATATAAGGTGGATATTTAAAGCTTTTTATGATTTTTTTAACTATATGTTCCTTATAGTTAAGAGCAATAATTATTTTTCCTGAATATGACGTTTCTTGATGGACGGGTTGATTGGCTAAAGATATCAGTTTTTGGAAGCATTTGGGACATATTAAAGTCTCTGACTTTTGACAGCCTAGGCATTTTAGGGGATATATAGTATTTAACAAAAAAGATTTAAGTTTATTTATCCACATTGATTGTTGTTGAAAATCATCTTTTATAGTATAATATATACATTAGATAACTATTATATAAATATAATACACATTATAACACAAAAGTATAATAAAGAGTGAATATTTTTTTGGCGCAACAAGCAGATACCAAATGTTTTAACATTTCAATAAAATAATATGGGAATTCTCGGTTTAGGAAAGAAGAATAATTTTTTAGGAATTGACTTGGGCACGACTAGCCTTAAGCTAGTAGAGTTTACTACCGAGAAGGGAGTGCCTAAACTTGTTACCTACGGTTATGCTGAACGAATAGTGGCTGACATTGCCAAAGATAATTCTGATGTTATCTTAGATAAAGTAGCTGCTCTTCTAAAAAAATTATATACAGAGTGTGGTATTAATTCATATAAGGCAGTAACTGCTTTGCCGAATTTTTCTGTTTTCAATTCAGTTATCACCTTGCCTATGATGAGTAAAAAAGAGTTGAATTCAGCGGTTCGTTGGGAAGCTAAAAAATTTGTGCCTTTGCCAATAGAAGATGTAATTTTAGATTGGAGGATTATAGATCAAATAGAGGTTGGCAAAAAGAAAAAAAATTATCGTATTCTTTTAACAGCAGCTGCCAAGAGCCTTGTCCAAAGATATGTAGAAATTTTTAAGAAAGCAAATCTTCAACTTTTATCTTTAGAAACAGAAGCTTTTGCTCTAACTAGATCTTTATTAGGAAAAAGTCAAACGACAACAATGATAATTGATACTAGCGCTGTTACTACTGATATTATCATTATTGAAAAAGGAGTACCTGCTTTAAATCGAAGCATTGATGTGGGAGGAATTACAATCACCAGAGCTATTGCCAACAGTTTAAATATTAGCTTTGATCGAGCTGAGCAATTTAAAAGAGATATTGGTATGGCTGGTTCTTCTAAGATACCAGAAGTTATTGCTGGAATATTGAAACCAGTAATTGATGAAATGAATTATTCTAAAAAATTATACGAAGATCAATCCGGTAAAATCATAGAACAAATTATTCTTTCTGGGGGATCGGCATATTTACCAAACCTAACAGATCATTTTTCAAAGGCATTGAATATAAAAGTTTTGATTGGTGACCCTTGGGCTAGAATTTCTTATCCAGAGGAATTAAAGCCAGCTCTTCAAGAAGTAGCCCCTCGTTTTGCTGTAGCTATTGGTCTTGGATTAAGAGGTTTGAAATAAGAACCATGCTCACTATGTTTACAGAACCTTGTTATTCGCTACGCTCATAATAAGAGACATATTTTAGTAAATAATTTTATTTATGGTTAACTTATTGCCAGAAGAAATGAAAAAAGGGGGGAAAGAGGATGAGAGATTTGAAGTGCAAAAAGGGAAAGAAGAGAACAAAGAAATGAAAGACATAAAAATGACTACCGTTTTTAAAGATAAACCTCTTAAAAAAGAAAAGAAAACCAGGGTTTCTTCTTCAAAACCTTGGGATTTTATTTTTAAAAAGAAGAAAAAAATAAAAAAAGATAAATCTTTGAATAATCTTTCTAGACCCAAGGAAGAAAAAAAGATTTCCGAACCTTCCGTTGATAAAGTTCTATTAAACAAAAGCGAGGATAAAGATAAAGAAAAGAGAGAAGAAGATGTTTCTGAGGGTTTTGGAGTCAGTTTAATGCCTCAGCAAACAATGATAATTTCTCGAGTTGTTCATTCCCGTTTGTTATTTTTAATAGTATCCATTGTTATTATCTTGGTCATTTTTTTCCTCTCTCGCCTATATGGTGATTGGCATTTCGGAAAATTGGAATCTCAAGTTGAATATTTAAAAAGAGAAATAGTACTCTTGGAAGCTCAAACTAATCCTCTCTTGGAGGATAGAGATAATATAACAGCCCTTACTAGCAAAGCAACTGAAGTAAAGAGAGCCTTAGATAATCATACTTACTGGAGTAATTTTTTTGATCTTTTAGAAGTTCATACAGTTCCAGATGTTTATTTTGGTGATTTTGTGGCTTCGGCTGGTGGCAACGTTCAGCTCATGGCTACTAGTCGTGACTTAATATATTTAGCTCAACAAATTATAGCTTTCAATAATGCTCCTAACTTTATCAAAGAGGTCGAAATTTCCAATATTCAAGTATCTCCCGAAGGGGCAGGCGCTTCTTTTAATTTAATTTTAGTTGATGGTATATGGCAAAGATAAAGAAAAAAAGACTAAAAACTAAATGGTATTATCTGGTATTAGTTAAATTCTCGGGATTGATAGTTTTTATTTTTTTAATCATACTTTTTTCTATTAATTATTTTTTCTTTTTTAAATCTAAATTAGCTGAGACTTCTAATAACGGTCCATTGGATGTTAATTATTATCAAAATATTCTAGATGAACAAAGTATATATTTAGATGAATTGAAAAATCTTAGAAGTGAAGCAGATAAAATAGATCAAGCTGAGATGAATAAATTAGACTATGTTTTAGCTCAAGATGATTATATCCCTCCTATCTTAAATCATGTCAACGTTTTGGTTGAGCAATCAGACCTAGAATTAACGGGATTAGAGATAGATTCTGGTGATGGGATTATAGATTTATCTCTTAGTTTCAAAGACGGGACATATCAAAAAATGAAGAAATTTATTAAACAGATAGAAACAAACATTCGGATAATGGATATTGAGAAACTTAGTTTTCAAAATATTGGCAATATTCTTAATTTAAAGATCAAGACTTATTATTTAAATGTTCATGAAAATTAAAAAAGATTATATTTTATTTTTATTTTTATTTGCAATTGTAGTTTTTACAATCTATTTTTTGGCAAATAGTAGTAAATCATCAGTGCCTGTAATTGCTGATGATGTTCGACCCACTTATCTTTCTGAACCAATTCCTTTATTAGAAGATTTAGAGATTATTGTAAATAATCCGAAATTTCAAGAAATGAAATATATACAATCTTTTTTTAATCCGATATTAGTAGAGAAAAGAGGTCGAGTGAATCCTTTTATGCCCTTTATCTCAGAAAAAGAAGAATAAAATTCTTTTTAATTTTAGAAAATAATTATGCCTCAAGATAACGACAAAATTATCAGTTCTCTGTTGGAGAAAGGAAAAATTTCAGAAGAACAATATAAGAAGATTCTAGCAGATAGCAAAAAAGCTAATTTATCTCCAGATGAATCTTTGGAAAGCAAAAAGATTGTTTCTGAAGATGATATAGCTCTTGTCAAAGGAGAATTATATTCCCTGGAGGTTGCTGATATTTATGGTCTTGTAATTGATAGGAAAATTTTGAATATCATTCCCGAAGACATCGCAGAAAATTATTTTGTGTTGGCTTTCAACAAGAATAAAAATGTTTTAAAAGTCGCCACGTTAAATCCTGGCGATTTTCGTGCTAGAGAAGCTGTAAATTTTGTAGCTCGTCAAAAAAATTTAAAAGTGGAATATTTTGCAGTTGCTAAATCATCTTTTGGAAAGGGTTTAGCTCAGTATAGTGGTTTGGCTGCTGAGGTTGAGTCCGCTGTTGATTCGGCAGAATCAAGGTTCGCTCCTATTTCTAGAGGACGCAAGGCTGTATCAGAATTGGGGACTGAAGAAATCAGTAGATCAGCCCCAATAGCTAAATTAGTAGCATCTATTCTTAGATATGCGGTAGATAATCAGGTTTCTGATATTCATATTGAACCATTTGCCGATAAAAGTAGAATTCGTTATCGTATTGATGGAGTTTTAAGGGAAACGGCGATGTTGCCAGGACATTTGCATTCAGCAATTATTTCCCGTATTAAAGTGATGTCCAATTTAAAATTAGATGAGACTCGTGTTCCTCAGGGAGGAAGAATTAGAGTTATGATATCTAAAAGGAAAATAGATTTAAGGGTTTCAGTTATGCCCTTACTTGATAGTGAGAAAGCGGTAATGAGAATTTTGGATCCTACTCGTCGGATTTTCACATTGGATGATTTGGGTTTTTGGGGTTCGGGATTAAAAGTTATTAAGGATAATTTATCTAAACCTCACGGGATGCTTTTGATTACTGGTCCTACTGGATCAGGAAAAACAACTACATTATATGCTTTGTTAAAAATATTAAATAAAGCTACGGTTAATATTGTTTCTTTAGAAGATCCAATTGAATATGTTTTGCAGGGAGTAAATCAGTCGCAGGTTAAATCAGATATTGGATATTCATTTGCTTCTGGTCTGCGTTCAATTGTTCGTCAAGATCCAGATGTAATTATGGTTGGAGAAATTCGTGATAATGAAACAGCAGAATTAGCTGTTCATGCAGCTTTAACTGGTCATATTGTACTTTCTACCCTTCATGCTAATGATGCATTTGGAGCTGTTCCTAGGTTAATTGATATGAAAGTAGCTCCATTTTTACTTGCTTCTTCCATCAACACAGTTATTGCTCAAAGATTGGTTCGTAAAATTTGCACTCATTGTCGTGAGCAAGTAATTTTATCTGAGGATTTAGAAAAAAGGATTGAAGATGTTTTTAAAAATAATAAAATAGAAGGATTCAAATTAGAAGATTATCGTGACTCTAAGACTGGTCATTTGAAATTTTATCGAGGCAAAGGTTGTTCTCGTTGTAATGAAGAAGGATACAAGGGTCGATTAGCGATATTTGAGGTTCTGGACATAACGGATGAAATGAAAGATATTATCACAGAGAATCGCAACGAAGAAGAGGCAGAAGAAGAGATTAGGCGTCAAAAAATGATCAAAATAGTCATAGATGGTTATATTAAAGCTCTGCGAGGAGAAACAACAATGGAAGAAGTTTTACGTGTTTCCAGGGAATAAATTTTGGGTACTGGTTACCTAGATTACATAATTAACTAATTAATCAAATAAATATGTCTGCTCAAATAGAAATTATTTTAAATAGAATATGTGCTAAAGCTGCTGAAAAAAAAGCATCAGAAGTTTATATAATTCCCGCTCAAATGCCTTTTGTCAGAATTGATGGAAAGATGGAATCATTAAGTGGAGAAAGTATTTTATCAATTTCTTTCATCAATGATCTAATTTCTGTTTTTTTAGACAAAAAAGAGCAAGACATCCTTAAAGAAGAGAAACAGATTGATGTTGTGAGAAAAATAGGGAAGATTGGTAGTTCTCAAATTAGTATTTATTTTCAAAAAGGAAACCTTTCTTTGAGGGTTAAATTATTATCTCAGGAAATTAAAGATCTTGATAGTTTAGGGTTGCCTAAAGTGATCAAAGAGTTCGCCCATGTTCTAAGAGGATTGGTTTTAATTACAGGCCCTCGAGATTCAGGAAGATCAACTCTAGCTATTTCTTTATTAGATTATATAAATAAAAATCAAGCGAAATTTATTTCTACGATTGAACAACCAGTTAAAGCAGTTCTAATGGGAGCAAAAAGTGTTGTTGAGCAAAGAGAGGTGGGGAAAGATGTTAATTCTTTCTTAGATGGTTTATCTTATGTTAGAAAAAGAAATGCGGATGTAGTAATGGTTTCTCAAATTAATAGCGCTGCTATGTTTAAGGAGATTTTTGCTATTGCTGAGGCAGGAAGCTTAGTTTTTGCCATAATGGACACTACATCTTCTTTAAAAACTATCAAAAGAATTCTTCATTTCTTTCCAGCTTCTGAAGAAGAAAATATTAGATATTTTTTAAGTGAAAATTTAGCAGGGATTATTTCTTCACGTTTGGTTCCTAGAATCGGAGGAGGACGAATTAGAGCTTTGGAAGTTTTGTCAGCCACTCAAGCAGTTAAAACTATTATTTCTAACGGAAGATTTCATCAATTAACAAGCGTTTTGCAGACCAGCGAAGGGGATACAGCAGTTTCTATGGATCAATATTTAGCGGATTTAGTTTCTTCGGGAGAAGTGATTGTTGAAGAGGCTGTCAAATATTGTGTTGATCAAGAATTATTTAGAGCTTTGCTCAGAAGATAAATAAAATTTTTTAGACAAATTTAGTATGTTATTTTCTTATAAAGCAAAAGACGAAAGAGGGGCGACAGTAGAAGGGACCATTGAGGCCATGAGCCAGGATGCTGCCATGAAACTTCTTGTTGATCAAAAGATGATTATTCTGTCGCTAGAAGATTCAGGCAAAATGCCTTTTTGGCGTCGGCAGATTAATATTCCATTTTTAAGTCGGGCTAGCTTGCGCGATTTAGTTTTCTTATCACGTCAACTTTCTGTTATGGTTGCGGCTGGTTTGCCATTAGTGGAATCTTTAAATGTTTTAAAGGATCAGACCGAGAATACTTATCTCAAAGAGGTTGTTGAAAAAATATCTAAAGATGTCCAGGGAGGTCTTCGTTTTTCCTCATCCTTAGCTAAATATCCTAAAATTTTTGATGATTTTTTTATCAATATGGTTCGTGCTGGAGAGACTGCGGGGAATCTTGATGAAGTTTTGCAATATTTAGCTGACGAACAGGAAAAGAATTTTGATTTAATGAGTAAGATTAAGGGAGCGATGGTTTATCCGATCTTTGTCATTGCTACTGTCATTGGTGTTATGGTTTTAATGATGGTTTTTGTTATTCCTCAATTGACCGGCATTTTGGTTCAATCAAGTGTGGAATTACCCTTACCTACTAAGATTCTTATTGGCGTTAGTAATTTTTCTAAAAATTATTATTGGTTAATAATTGTAGTTTTAGTAGCATTAGGGGTTACCATTCAAGCCATGCTTAAAACTAGAGAGGGTAAACTTCTTTGGGGGAGGATAATTTTAAAACTACCTGTTTTTGGACAACTTTTTAGAAAATTTTATTTAGTTCGTTTTTCCCGTAGTTTATCAACTCTATTAGTAGGTGGAATTCCTCTGACCAGTGCTTTAAGAATAGTTTCTGACGTGGTTGGTAATGTTGTTTATAGAAATATCATTTTACAATCTATTATTGATGTAGAAGGTGGACATTCTATGAGTAATGCTTTTTTGGGACATTCTTCGGTCCCAGCTATGTTGCCTCGTTTAATGGTTATTGGAGAGCAAACTGGAAAATTAGACGAAATTTTAGAGAAGATTGCTAATTTTTATTCCCGCGAAGTTGAAGGTCTTTTATCTAAATTAGTTACTTTATTAGAACCAATGATTATTATTTTTCTAGGTGTAGTTGTTGCTGGTATGGCTGCTTCTATTTTATTACCAATGTATCAATTGTCTTCATCTTTTTAAATTCAGAGATGTTTTAAAAAGAGGGCTCGTGGCGCAGTGGTAGCGCATCCGCTTCACATGCGGGAGGTCGATGGTTCGAATCCATTCGAGCCCATTTTTTTTCTAATTTTTTAATTTTAAAGTTCTTATTCACGGGGTATAGCGTAACGGCTAGCGCGCTCGCTCCGGGAGCGAGAGATTCTGGGTTCGAATCCCAGTACCCCGATTAAGTAAGTAAAAAGATATGTCCATATTTCGCTTAACTTCCCCAGTCAAATTATCTAAAGATTTTAAAACACTTTGCACCCATCAATGTATTGTGGCCTTGGCAAGTGGTATGTTTGGTTTGTTTTTGCCAATATTCTTATTAAAAGAATTTGGAAATTCAATTTATTGGGTAATCATTTTTTATACAATTGGCCATTTACTTTATGGTCTATTAGTTCCTTTTGGGGCGATGTTAATGCAAAAAGCCGGATTGAAAAAAATGATGATTATTGCTCGTTGCTTTAATATTCTTTTTTATATATCTCTCTATTTTTTGCACAATAACCCCATGCTTTTCGCTATTTTAGCAAACTTTAATTTACTTATGTTTAGGCTTCTTTATTGGGTTCCTTATCATGTTGATCTCGCTAAATTTACCAGCGGCAAGTATAGAGGGAGGCAGATGGCTTATTTATCTGCTTTAGGATATTTAATCGGTATTGGATCTCCTCTTTTGGCTGGATTTTTATTAACTCAAAGTAGTTTTAATGTGCTTTTCATTATTGCCGTGGTAATTCTTATAGTGGCCACTTTCCCTTTAACAAAATTAAGTAGAAGTGAAGTAAAATTTGAATTTTCTTACTTTCAATCTTTTAGAGAATTATTTAAGAAAGCTAACAAAGGTTTACGCACATCATATATCGCTGATGGAGCTCAAGGATTAGTGGGGATAGTTATTTGGCCAATTTTTATTTATCAAATTTTAGAAGGGCAATATTTAGCCGTTGGAGCCGTTACTGCTTTGGTTGTTATTGGAACCATTGTTTGCCAATTGTTGGTAGGAAATTATACTGATAAATTTTCAAAAAGGAAGTTAGTACGCGTTGGATCATTTATTTATGCTTTTGGATGGATGATTAAAACGTTCGTTGTAACCGCTTTTCAGATTTTTGTTGTTGGGACTTTTCATAGCCTAGGTTACATTGTTCTTCGCACCCCCTTTAATGCATTTAGTTATGAGCAATTTACTGATCAAGGGAGTTATCTTGACGAATATACTGTTCTGCGAGAAATTTCTATTAACCTTGGCAGAGCCATTATGGGAGTTGTCTTGATAATCTTAATAAGTTTAGTTGGGTTAAAGATTGCTTTCCCCGTTGCTGCAATAACAAGTTTGTTAATTAATGTTTTTTAACATGAAATTACTTTTGCATGTTTGTTGCGCTAGTTGTGGAACTATAGCTATAGAAAAATTATCATCAGATTTTGAGCTAACTCTTTTTTGGTATAATCCTAATATTTATCCCATAGCTGAGTATGAGGAACGCTTAGTTGATTTTCAGAAATTATCTGAAATATATAAATTGAAATCAATAAAAGAAAAATACGAGAATAAACATTGGTTCAAGCTAACTAAAGGATTAGAGAAAGAACCAGAAGGGGGAGAGAGATGCTCATTGTGTTTCAGGATGAGATTAGAGAAAACAGTAGAATTAGCTAAAAAAAATGGTTTTGATTATTGGGGAACAACCCTAACTACTGGTCCCCAGAAAGATGCTCGGGTAATTAATTCTATCGGGGCTCAATTAGCCGAGAAATATGATTTACAATTTTATTCAGCTAATTTCAAGAAAGAAGATGGTTTTAAAAAGAGCGTAATTTTGAGTAAAAAATATAATTTTTGTAGGCAGAATTATTGTGGTTGTATTTTTTCCCAAAAAGGTTAAAATATTATTATGAATTCACAAAAATGGGAAAATTTAATTTTTAAAGTAGAGGAGAAGTTTGGAATTAAAAAGGAATATAAGGAGCAATTTAAATTTGCAGAAAAGCATGATGGCGAGAAGATCATGGGCCAAAAAGAAAATATTGAATTTGATGGTCCTCTGGGTCTGATGAGATTGGAAAAAATTTCTCGTCCTCGGATTATTAACAAAAAAGTGTTAAGTAGTAAAAGAATTGGAGGAAAGGTGGCAGTTGATTTTGTCTACTCTGACACTGATGAAGTTTTTGAGTTTAATATCTATAGAAAAGAAGAGGGAGAAGACAAATGGGTAGAGGTTCTTCCCGAGACAATGGGGATAGAGTGAAAACAAAAATTTATTTTTGTTTGCCAATTGTTATTTTTTTTCTTTTAACTTTTGTTTTTAAGAATCCAACCATTTTAAGAATAATCATTGGTTATTCTTTGACTGGAATATGTCTGCTGATAGGAATTTTTTTGTTGATTAAGGGACAAATCAAAAATCGTTGGCCATTTATTCTGCATATCTTGATTTGCGCAGTTAGTGCTTTAGCCTTTTTGTTAATTATAGATATTTCTAGCTGGATTATTGCCTTTATTTTACTTTTTTGTTTTATTATTAGTTTGCTTTTTTACAATTTTTATCAGCTTTTCAATAAGCCAAGATTATATAAACCATTTAGGATTGAAAAGATAAATATCTGGTTAAACTTCGTTCTAAGCTATTGGGTTTGTTCAGTATTCGGATTTTTAGTGGATTCAAGTTTATCGTATTTATTGCTTTCTCTTTTCTTTTTTTGGTTAAGTGTTTATCCTTTTTTGATTTTTCAACCTAATCGCATCCCTTGGTTAAAATTATTAATTCCAGTTTTAGTTTCAGTAGAAATTTATATCTGTTTAAATTTTTCTCCCTTGGGAATTTTTGTTAACGCTCTAATTACTTCTTTGGTTTTTACTTTAGTCAGTTCTTATCTTAATTTATCTAAAGTAGAAATTCAGTCTTAAATTTTTAAATTTAATATTTTATGTCGGAAAAGAAAAAAATTGTCATCAATATCGAAGAAAAGGAAAATGTTGATGGAGTAAATATAAAGAAGAGTAGTCGTTCTCAATCTTTAGAAAAACATCAACATAAGGTTAGCGATCATATTGATGATTTTTATAACAAGAAAGAATTTAATTCTATAGATAGGCCACAGAGCAAAGGTTTAGGATGGGGAGGTGTTTTAATAATAGCGATAATTTTTGGATTGATCGCTGGATTTATTAGTACAATTTTTATTCTACAACGTCAGGAAATAGAACTTCCTTTCGGAATTAAAATAGACACAAGAGAATTTTCGTCAAATCAGGGACAGAAAGTGATAGAAGAAAAGAATATAACCATAACTTCAGAAGATTATTTAATAAATTTAAGAACGGAATTACAAGGTAAAATCGTTAGAATATTTCCAGCAAAGATCGTTTCGTCAGATACTTCCTTAAGTTTCCTAGAACAAATTTATGCTCCCTGGCAAACATTAGGATTGGGAGTTATCCTAAGCTCAGATGGTTGGTTAATGACTACAGTTAATCTGAAAGAAGGAGAAAATTATATAGCTTTGAGCGGGAATAATAAAATTTTATCAATTGAACAAGTTATTTCAGATCCAATCAGTAATGTTAATTTTTTGAAAATCGCAGATCAAGATTTACCATTTATAACTTTAGCTAAAGCAAAAGAAGCGCTTCCCGGAACAACGGTTGTGATTTTTGATAAATTTAGGAATTTGTATTCGGTGAAGATAAGTAATCCAACGGCAATTACTGTCCATAAAACAGAAGATTTGGTTCGTTCTGCGGACAACTTTTCTGATTATTTGCATCTAGACAAAGAGACATCGATTTTATCTTTTCCTAACGGTTTGTTGTTTAATCCAGAGGGGTCCCTATTAGGCTTAGTTTCCAATGATAAAGTTATCTCTGCTTGGCATTTGCCAAATTGTTTGAATTATATTTCAGAAAAGGGGAAAATGATAAGACTACATTTAGGTATCGATTATATTGAAGTTAATGAAGCGTCAGGAATATTAAATCCTTATTTCAAGGATTTAACCTATGGAGTGATTGTTTATGGAGCTCCTTTGTCTGGGAGTCCAGCTGATGAAGCAGGTCTTAAAAATGCAGATGTTATTATTAAAGTAGATGGTCTTATTTTAGGATCAGAACAAAATTTGACTTATTTAGTTCAAGAAAAATTTCCGGGAGATCAAATTAACTTGACTGTTCTCAGGCAAGGAAAAGAAATAGAATTCAATATTATTTTAGAAGAAAAGGAAGAAAAAGAGATATAAAATAGAAAACATTGACAGTAAAAGTTTGGTGCTTGGTCGCCAAACTTTTTTAAAATAAATGAGTAAATTTAGCTTGAATTTACTTGTTTTTTCTCCGATTTTTGTTATAATTAAAATACCTTAATTTATATACAATAATACTTTAATTTCAAGGTTCTGCGAGCAAAGCGAGCATGGTTCTTCTAATTAGGCTAGTTAGATTAGGAAATTTTTCATAAATTCTCTATTAAAATTATGGTTAAAGAAAAGAAAGAAAAGAAAAAAAATGAAAATTATGACGCTGGCCAAATTACAGTTTTAGAAGGTTTAGCGCCGGTAAGAAAGCGTCCTGGAATGTATATTGGTAGTACTGGATCAAAGGGATTGCATCATTTGGTTTATGAAGTTATTGATAATGCTATTGATGAAGCTATCGCAGAGTATTGCAGTGAGATAACCCTAGAGCTTTTGTCAGATGGTTTAATTCGGGTTTCAGATAATGGACGAGGAATTCCCGTTGACATCCATAAACAGATGGGATGTTCGGCATTAGAAGTTGTGATGACTAAACTACATGCTGGGGCCAAATTTGGTTATGGAGCTTATAAAGTTTCTGGTGGTTTGCATGGAGTGGGCGTTTCCGCTGTTAATGCTTTGTCTTCTTATCTTAAGGCAGAGGTAAAGCGTGACGGAAAAATATGGATGCAAGAGTATAAAATCGGAGTACCCTTGGCAAAAGTTAAAGCAGTTGGAGAATCAAAAGAAAATGGAACTACCATTACTTTTCGTCCAGATGCAGAAATTTTCGATACAACAGAATTTAATTTGCCAGAAATTCTTTCTCACATTCGTCAACAAGCCTATCTGACGAAAGGAATTAAGATAATAATATTAGACAAGAGAGAAGAGGATAATCCTCAATCCTACACTTTTTACTTTGAAGGAGGAGTGTCTTCTTTTGTTCGTCATTTAAATAGAACGAACGAGATATCTCATCATAATATATTTTATATTAAAAAGGAATTAAATGATGTTTTTGTAGAAATTGCTTTACAATATACAAATGATTATAAGGAAACTGTATTAGGCTTTGCTAATAATATTTATACTCCAGAAGGAGGCACGCATATTGTTGGTTTACGTACGGCCTTAACCAGAACTATTAATAATTTTGCTCGAGAAAAACAGTATTTAAAAGAAAAAGACAAAAATTTAAGTGGAGATGACGTACGTGAAGGCTTAACTGCCGTAGTTAGTGTGCGTATAGTTGATCCTCAATTTGAAGGTCAAACCAAAGCTAAATTAGGAAACAGTGAAGTGAGATCAGCGGTTGATTCTGTTTTTTCCAGTGCTTTTAAAGAATTTTTAGAAGAACAACCCAAGGATGGACAAGCTATCGTTGGTAAATGTATTTTAGCAGCCAATGCTCGTCAGGCAGCCAAGAATGCTAGAGAAACTGTTTTGAGAAAAGGAGTTTTAGATAGTTTAACTTTGCCTGGTAAATTAGCAGATTGCTCGTCCAAAGATCCATCAGAAAGTGAAATATACATTGTGGAGGGGGACTCAGCTGGCGGTTCTTGTAAAATTGGCCGGAATAGACACTACCAAGCAATATTACCTTTACGTGGAAAGGTTTTAAATGTAGAAAGAGCTCGACTTGATAAAATATTAGCTAACAAAGAACTAAAGTCTTTGATAATCGCTATGGGCACCAATATTGGTGAACAATTCAATATAGAAAAGCTTCGCTATCATAAAATTATTTTGATGGCTGACGCTGATTCTGACGGCATGCACATTAAAACCCTTTTGCTCACATTCTTTTATCGTTATTTTCCAATTTTAATACAACACGGTTATGTTTATGTGGCTCAACCTCCTTTATATCGTATTCAATCGGGTAAAATTAAAAAATATGTTTATTCCGATGAAGAGAAAGATGAATTTTTAGCTAAACTCAATAAATCTCATGTCTCGGTTAATAAAAAAATAGATCAAAACGGTTTTACTATTAAAAAAATAGGAGAATCAAAAGACGAAATTAAGGAAGAAAATAGCGAAGAATCTATTAAAACACCGAAGATAAACATTCAACGCTATAAAGGTTTAGGAGAAATGAATCCAGATGAATTGTTTAATACTACCATGGATCCTAAGAGTCGCGTTCTGAAAAGAATAGAAATCAGGGATATCTCAGCAGCAGATGAAATCTTTGATATTTTAATGGGCAAAGATGTAGCTCCTCGCAGAAAGTTTATAGAAACGCATGCCAAAGGTGTTAAGAACTTAGATATCTAGATAATCTGGGGTTGCATTTCTTTAGGGGATATGTTATTTTATAACTGGACCTTAGGGGTCTTTTTAGAAACAAAAAATATATGGGAAAAAATAAATTATTTAATTATTTCAGAAATTCTGTTACAGAATTAAAGAAAGTGAATTGGCCAACCAAGAAACAAACTATTGATCACACTTTGTTGGTGGTCGGGATTAGCCTAGGCATGGCTTTATTTTTGGGGATAGTAGATTTTATTTTAACTCGAATTTTACAATTAGTAATATAACTTTCTATGCCTAAACAAATACAACACGAAGGACGACGTTGGTATGCGATTCATGTTTATTCTGGTTACGAAGAAAATGTTGCTGATAGTTTACGCCAAAGAATCCAATCCATGGGAATGTCAGATAAAGTTTTCAATATTTTAGTTCCTACAGAGAAAAGGATAAAAATAAGAAATGGTAAGCGAAAAATAATTGTAGAAAAAATCTTCCCAGGCTATGTTATCGTTGATATGGTTGTTACTGATGATTCTTGGTATATAGTTCGCAACACTCCTAATGTTACTGGTTTTATAGGTTCCGGGACAACACCCATCCCCTTAGATGAAAAAGAGATTAAAACAATTCAGAAGAGAATGGGAGTGGAAGAACCTAAATATAAGATTGACATTAAGGTTGGTGCTCCAGTAAAAGTTATTGATGGTCCTTTTAAAGGATTTGAAGGAAAAGTTGCTTCTATTGACGAAGGCCGTGGAAGAGTTAAAATTTTAATTTCAGTTTTTGGTAGAGAAACACCAGCTGAACTTGATTTTTTACAAATTAAGAAATTGTGATTATTATAAATAATTATATATGGCAAAGAAAATTATATCTATTGTTAAATTACAAATTGCAGCCGGACAAGCCAATCCTGCGCCTCCTGTCGGACCAGCATTGGGTCAGCATGGTCTTAATATTTCAGAATTTTGTCAACAATTTAATGAAAAAAGTAAAGATCAAATTGGTTATATTTTGCCAGTAGAGATTAGTGTTTACGAAGATCGTACCTATAGCTTTATTCTTAAAACTCCTCTAACAGCTGATCTTTTGAAAAAAGCGATTAATATTGATAAAGGTTCGGGAACTTCTTTACAAAAAAAAGTAGGAAAAATTTCTAAATCTAAACTTGAAGAAATTGCTAAAATGAAAATGCCTGATCTGAATACTGATGATTTAGGACAAGCAGTCAAAATTATATCAGGAACGGCTCGTCAGATGGGTATAGAAACAGAAGGTTAGATGAGCGGGTACCTAGGGGTAATCGAGATTCTAATTAATTAATTAACCAAGCAACTAAGCGAAGCGTTTATGCGTAGTAAAAGATATCAAAAAATTAATTCAAAAATAGATAAAAACAAAAGCTATTCTTTTGAAGAAGCTATAAATATTATTAAAGAGAATGTTTCTCCTAATTTTGATGAAACCATAGAGTTACATGTTCAATTAGGAATTAATCCTCGTAAAACAGAACAACAAGCTAGGGGCACGGTTACTTTGCCTTATGGTGTAGTTAAAAAAAGAAAAATTATCGCTTTTGTAGAAGAAGGTAAAGAAAAGGAAGCAGAGAAAGCGGGAGCTGATTTAACGGGAGGAAAAAAGCTTATTGAAAAAATTCAAAAAGAAGGGAGTTGTAATTTTGATGTAGTTGTTGCTCATCCTGACGTGATGATAGATTTAGCTAAAATTGCTAAAATTTTAGGGCCCAAAGGATTAATGCCTAGTCCTAAAACAGGAACGATTGGTACTGATGTACCAAAAATAATCAAAGAACTACGATCAGGAAAAATTACTTTTAAGAATGATGCTGGTGCTAATCTTCATCAAGCAGTGGCTAAGGTCTCCTGGTCTATGGAAAAAATACAAGGTAATGTTGAAGAATATTTGAATGTAATTAAAAAGGTTAAACCAATTGGAGTTAAAGGAATTTTTGTTAAAAAAGTATTTTTATCTTCTACTATGGGTCCAGCTTTGAAAATTGCTATATAACCAACCTCAATAAAACCAATCCGTCGGGTTGGTTTTTCACAACAACAGTAAATCTTTTCTGAAAATTATTTATCTCCTGTTAATATTTATTATTAGTAAATAATTTTTTTATGAAGAAAACAAAAGGAAAGTTCATTGTTTTAGAAGGAACTGATGGTTCAGGAAAAACATCTCAGTTCTGGCAATTATTAAAAAAATTGAAAAGAGAAAAAATTGAAGTACGTACTTTAGATTTTCCACGTTACGGGAAACCATCATCTTATTTTATTGAACAATATCTAAGTGGTAAATACGGTACATGGCAGGAAGTAGGAGCTTATAGGGCTTCTCTTTTTTATGCTTTAGATAGATTTGCCGTTTCTTCAAAAATTAAAAAATGGCTAGCAGAAGGGAAGACTGTTATATCTAATAGATATGTAGCTTCTAATTTAGGTCATCAGGGAGCAAAAATTAGGAATAAATTAGCTCGCCATAAATTCTATAAATGGGTTGATAATTTAGAATATAATATTTTGGCCTTACCAAGACCAGATATTAATATTTTTTTGCATGTTCCTGCGAAGATTGCCTATGATTTAGTAGACAACAAAGGTAAAAGAGAATATTTAAATGGCAAGAAAAGAGATATCCATGAACAGGATATCAAACATTTAGAACAAGCTGAGAAATCTTTTTTGGAGATAGTGAGATTATTTCCTCGACAGTTTAGATTAGTTCAATGTGTTGAGGGCGAAGAGCTTTTATCTATTGAGGAGATAGAGAATAAAATTTGGACAATAGCCAAAAAATTCGTAAAATAAATGTTAACTTCTAGAGGTTAATCTAAAAATAAAATTTTTAAATTTAATTACAAAAAAATAGAATCAATGATGTTAAGGTATGGATTTAAATGATTTTAAAAATATAAAAACATGTTTTTGTTTTCTTGACGAGACTGGATTACTTCATAGTCATAGAGATAGATTTTTTGCGTTAGGAATGATTAAATGTGAAAATCCTCAAAAATTATATAATCGTATTAGAAAGATAAGAAATAGATATAATTATAGAGAAGAGTTGAAATGGGCTAATTTGGATAGGAAAGTTAGATTTGATGTGGCTATGGAATTTTTTAACATATTTTTGTCCGAAGATGTTAAATTCAATTCTATTATTCTCAACAAAGATGAATTGGATTTCAAAAAATATTTTCAAAATGATCTATGTAAAGTTTATCAAAATTTTACAGTCGTCTTGTTGAAACTCATTGCAGGAAAGTGTCCCGAGGAAATCATTATTTTATTAGCTGATGATTATTTTGTTTCAGATCAGAAAGACATGGAAGCAGCCATTAAAGGAATTACTAATGATCATTATAAAAAGTTTGTAATTGCGGGAGTTTGTCAAATTGATTCAAGGGCTTCTGACTTAATACAACTTACGGATTTAATATTAGGTGCTATTGCTTATGATTTAAAAAAACAGACAGGATTGATACAAAAACAAAACACTTATAAGAGAAAATTTCTTAATTTTATCTATCAAAAGTTAAAAATTAAAAAATCATTTTTCAAGAATAAATTTGGTTTTAAAACTAGAAATTATGTATTATCTGGTGACAAGATTAGAGCTACGATTTTTGATAGCAAACGTTCCACTACAAACAAAAAAAACAAGCCATGACCCACAACGGGTGACGCTTGTTTCTATAGATATTATGAATGATAATATCTATAAGAATAATAGCATATAATTTTAGTTATAACAATAACTAACCTGTTCATAACTTTTTTGCTTTAAATTGGTTTTTATCTTTTATAAATTGTGGAGCCTTGGGAGGTGTCTTCTATTGTGAATCCAGAATTTTCTATTTTTTTTCGTATTTGGTCAGCTTCTGACCATTTTTTTTGTTGGCGTAATTCTTCTCTTTCTTGGCGTAATTCTTCTATTTCGTTGGGAATCTTTGAAGAGATTTTTTTTATTTTATCAAGTCCTAACCCCAGAACTTTGTCAAATTCTAAAATAGTAGCCATTTTTTCGTTATTTGGGTGGTCGCTTTTAATCAAGTCCCAAAGAATAGCTAATACTTGAGGGGTATCTAAGTCATTATTAATGGCTGCTAAGAATTTTTCTTTTTCCTTTTCTATAACTCTACTTGGTTTGGGATAACGAGAAATAATATGACAAAGATTAGATAGGGCGTTTTGAGTTGCTATTAAATTATCCCAGTTAAAAGAAAGAGGGGAGCGATAGTGAGCGCTTAAACAAAGGTAGCGGTAGGCCAAAGGATTAATGTTTTTTTTGTTTAGTGTAGAAAGAGTAATAAATCCTTCGCCACTTTTTGCCATTTTTTCTTTGTCTAAAATTAAAAATTCATTATGCATCCAATAATTAGCTAAAGGTTTGTTTTTGGCTGCATGAGCTTGAGCGATTTCATTAGTATGATGAACCGGAATATGATCTATGCCTCCAGTGTGAATATCAAATGGTTGTTTTAAGTATTTCGTTGACATAGCTGAGCATTCAATGTGCCATCCAGGCCAACCCTTGCCCCAGGGAGAATTCCATTGCATTAAATGAGTCTTCTTTTCTCCTAAAGCTTTAAACCATAAAGCAAAGTCAGTGATATTCTTTTTTTCAGGATTTATATTTACTCTAGCTCCGCAACGAAGACCCTTTATGTCTAGTCGAGCTAAATAACCATAATCCTGAAGTTTTTTAGTGTTGAAATAAATGCCATCGGATGTTTCATAGGCATAATCATTCTTTTGTATCTGTTTTATCATTTCAATCATAGCGTGAATATTTTCTGTAGCTTTAGGAAATCTATCAGCAGGAAGGATATTTAATTTTTTAATATCTTGGTAAAATGACTGAGTATAAAAATGGGCTATTTCTTTCATCGATTTTTTACTGAATTCTTTTCCTTCTCGCTTTAATGCTTTCATCATTTTGTCTTCTCCTTCGTCTGCGTCAGAAACGAGGTGTCCAATATCTGTGATATTGATAATGTGTTTTACTTTATAGCTGTTATATCTTAATGTCCTTTTTAAAATATCAGCAAAAATATATGCCCGTAAATTACCAATATGGGCATAATTATAAACAGTAGGGCCACAACTATAGAGCCCTACTTTACCTTTTTTTATAGGTTTAAAAATTTCTTTTTTTCGTGTTAAAGTGTTATATATTTCAAGCATGAGTAATGGTTATATGTTTTTAAAACCATTTTTTTCTTCTAAAATAACCAACCAAAAGTATTATTATCAACGTCATAATGCTCAATAATATCCAAAAAGCAAATGGTTGATTCATTAAAGGTATAAATTTTAGATTCATTCCAAAAATAGTTCCCATTAAACTAACGGGCAAAACAATAATGGATATTATAGTTAAAATTTTAATGATATCATTTAATTGGAAAGATATTAAAGAGTTGTTCGTTTGCTCAATGGCTTCTACAGTTTCTCTAAGGTTTTCTAGATTTTGCCAGATATCTTCAGCATTTTCAATAACTTCTTGAAAGTATATTTTTAATTTGCCCGGAGAGAAGAATAAACTGCTTTTTTCCAATAATTTACTAACTACTAAACGGTGAGTTTGGGTTATCCTCCTAAAATTAACTACATTTGTTTTTGCGATTAATATTTCTTTAACCATCCTTTTCTCATAGCCATTAAAGATATTTTCTTCAATGCCATTTATGTTTAGATTCATATTGCCTAGAATTGGATTGCATGACGCTAATAAACGATTTAAGAGCTCATATATCAAGAAGGCTGGGCTACCAACGAAATATTTATCCTTCTGTTCTTTGGTTGTTTGACAAAGATTAAAGAAATTTATTAGAGGAGACAATTCTCCGCGATGAACTGTTACTAAAGTGTCGGAATTGATAAAGAAATCAATTTCAGAGGAGATTATTTTTCTAGTACGGCGATTGTAAACAGGAAATAAAAGCACCATAAATAAATAGTCTGAAGTAACATCTAGCTTGGGTCTTTGGACGGGGGAGAGACAGTCACTAATGTGCAGAGGATGAAATTTAAATTTTTGTTCAAGATATTTCATCTCTTTTGCTTCGCAAGACGATACATCAATCCATGTTAAATTTTTAGTTTTGATTTCTTGTATATTTAAATTGGGCATTTATTTGTAGTTAATCTTTATATATAAGTATACTAATATTGTATCAAAGTTTTGCCAAGCCGACAATGGCTTTTATCGATAAAATTTGTTAAAATTTAAAAATATGGATTTATCAATACAAAAAAACGTCAGAATAGATTCTCTTAGTACTTTTAGGATAGGAGGCTCAGCCAAGTATTTTTTTGAAGCGAAAAATAAAAAAGAGCTGACAGAAGCTATCCTTTGGGCTAAAGAAAAGAATATTCCATATTTTGTTTTAGGAGGAGGGAGTAATATTCTAGTTTCAGATCATGGATTCAATGGTCTTTTGATAAAAGTTCCATCTAAAAATATTGAGATTAAGGGGAATGAATCAGGAATAGTGGAGGTAGATGCTGGGATGTTGTTGAGCAAGTTAATCATTTTTTCTTTGAAACAAGGATTAAGTGGATTAGAATATTTTGTTGGTATTCCCGGGACAGTAGGAGGAGCAATTTATGGTAATGCTGGTTGGCCTAGAAACGGAAAGAATATAGGAGAGATTTTGAGAAAAGTTACCTTACTAATGCCAGACGGCAAGATTATTGAGAAGCAAGCGGATTGGTTTGAATTCGCCTATCGGGGCAGTAGATTGAAAGATATTGATTCTAGGAAAATAATTATTCTTTCAGCAGAATTAGAATTAAAATTAGGTAACAAGAATGAAATATTACAAACTCAGAAAGAAGTTTTAAACATCCGTAAAAAGGGGATTCCTCAGGGTTATTCGGCAGGTTGTATATTTAAAAATATTAAAATCAAAGCAAACGAATCTTTATCTCTATATCTCAAAGAGCGATTACCATCTGCTTTTGTTGAGAAGAAAACTATCCCGGCAGGTTGGCTTATTGATCAATGTGGATTGAAAGGTTACAAAATAGGTGGGGCGCAAATTAGCGAACAACATGCTAATTTTATAATCAACATCAATAAAGCAAAAGCTCAAGATGTTCAATCTTTAATAGAAATTATTCAAAGAAAAGTCAAGAAAAAATTTAATATTAATTTATCTTTAGAAATTGAGTATTTAATATGATATATAGTTTTCCTACTTTTAAAATTTTTATTTCTGCTTTAATAATTTTATTTTTATTATTTACTGCTGCTTGGTTGCCTCAAACAAAAATAGAATTAGTTTCTATCTCTGAGCCTTTATTGTTAGATTTTGAAGTTAACCTTAGTCAAAGTGCGGGACAACCTTTACTTAATCTGGGTATTATTTCTTCTAAGATTATTAATCTTGACTCAGAGGAAGAAATAGATTCAGGTTATATGTTGATTGACGAGCTTAGGGATAATCAAAATAAAAAGATGATTGTTTTTCAAAAGATGGATTTGCAAAAAATTGCTGAATATAAAGTACAAAATATTTTAGATAATTTTTCTCAAACAGAACACCCAGATGCTGGTTTTAGATCCTTCAAAGAGGTTTCAGAATTTCATCCTCTAGAATGGGAGATTAAAGTCATTAAGAAAGATTTAGAAAAGGGGAGGGCAACTCTATTTGTTTCTATAAGAGAAGAAGTGGTTATGAGTTATGATTTGAAAATTTTAAGAAAAGTCATGACTTCGCAAAAGTTAGGAGAAGCAAACAGAATTTTAACAGAATTGCCGGGAATAAAAAGTTTTAGGATAAATAATTGGCCAAAATTTTGGCAACGTTTACCT
>Ga0307991_1000290_pt1 | contig 37509 bp, 18 predicted proteins | sample EllFjometagen131_FD_203146 | JGI IMG/M metagenome (GOLD analysis project Ga0307991, IMG submission 203146) | Marine microbial communities from Ellis Fjord, Antarctic Ocean - #131 | ecosystem: Environmental > Aquatic > Marine > Unclassified | place: Southern Ocean | collected 2014-10-08 | reverse complement strand
ATTATAATGCCAATACGATTTCCATCATTAACCTGGAAACACAGCAGACCCAAACCATTGCCGGGTTTTATTCCCGTCCTCATAATATCGACCTTGACCCGGAGGGAAGAAATCTCTGGATCACTTAGATGAATGATAATGAGATCAGTGTTTATGACCTGGAAAATAGCCAGCATAAAGTTATCAATGCCACTGGTACAAATAAACAGGGTTGTGCCTTCTCTCCAGATGGTGAATTCACCTATGTAGCTGATCAGACTAATAACTGTATAGCTGTATATAAAGCAGATTCGCTGGCTCTTTATACTACTTTCAGTACGGATATAAATAATCCCGCTTGGCTCGATGTGACTCCAGATGGTAAGTTCCTCTATATCTCAGATACAGGAACAGATAAAGTTATCGTTATGGACACTGAAACATATACCCAGGCAGCAGTACTCTCAGGATTTACTGATCCCTGGGGTATTGAAATCAGTCCTGATGGCAAGCAGTTTGCTTTCCGTGATGGAGATGACGTAAAAATTGGCAGCACATCATCTAATACCATTATTGCGAATATCCCGAATATCGATTACCCCAGAACTCCCATTTGGTCACCTGACAATAGATATCTCTATATTGGAAGCTGGGACACAAATAAGATTTTTAAAGTAGAAACGGATTCTTTCACAGTAGTTCAGAATTATTCCCTGTCTTCAAATGTGTGGTCAGTTGCACTCACAGAAGATGGGCGCTATTTGCTGGCATCTCTCTCAAATTCTAACAGGATCGCTCTTATTGACCTGCTTACAGATGACCTTTCCTATATTAGTGTTGGTGCTTATCCCACAACAATTACCACTTTCCGCACCAAGCAGCCTCCATGGCTATATATCACTGATACTCAACTCGCTGGAACTATTGATCCGGGATATTCACAGTCCATCGATCTCATTTATAATACAACATCTCTGCCGGGTGGTGATTATTATCTCGAATTGCCTTTCTATACCAATGACCCGGTAAATGAAGAATTTATCTACGATGTAATTGTGCATCACAATACTGATCAGCCAAATCTCTATGTTGAGGAAGAGCTTATAAGCTTTGATCCTGCCTGGAATGGATACGAAAATACCTATGATCTCACTATATATAATTCTGGTACTGATGAACTGATTATCACTGATATGACTGCTGAACCAGAAGAATTTTACACTTCGCTTAATCAGGTTACTATTGCTCCAGATACTAACTTTGTTCTCTCAGTATATTGCTATCCAACTACAGCAGGGACTCTCTCAGGTACACTGTTTTTTGATAGTAATGCTAATGATCTTGCTGTAGAACTGAGTGCTACTGCGTATAATCCTGCTCAGATTGAAGTTGCTCCATCTCAAATCTCACATACTCTCCTGCCGAATGCAACTTTGCAGGAAGAAATTACCATTTCCAATACGGGTATTTATGACCTGATCTTCTATCCCTCAGCAGGTATGTATAAGGATAGATACTATGTGGGTAATAATAATAGATTCCTGCTGCATTGCTGGAATCCTCAAACTCAGGTTATAGAAGAGATAAATATGCTCTTCAATGCTCCCTGGAATCTCAAATACTCTCCTGACGGCAGACAGCTTTGGATTACTTACCAGGATGCTGGATTTGTATCTGTTCTTGATCCTCAAACCAATCAGATCGTTGCTAATATTCTGGTGGAAGGAGCTAGAACTTCAGGTATTGCATTTGATGCTCTGGGTACTTATGCTTTTATCGCTAACTGGACAAAAAACCGCATTGAAGTTATCAATACTTCCACTTATGAATGGGAAGGCAGTATCACTGGCGGACTGTCATCCCCCCGTGAACTGATTGCAACTTCTGATGGTACCAGGCTCTTTGCTAATAATTATGGTAATGATGATCTTTGCATCTTTGATCTCACCACCCAGTCACACATCCAAAATATCGACGGGTACTCAAATGGCTATGATATGAAACTCTCACCTGATGAAGATTATTTGTATTGGGTGGATAGAGATTACGTCCGCAAATTTGATATTACTGCAAATCAGATCATCCAAACCAGTGCCGCTATGACCCAGTTAAGAGGTCTTGAAATCTCTGCTGACGGCAGCATCGTTTACGCCAGCTATTACAATGAAAATGAAGTTGTGATCCTGGAAACTGAAACTCTTACCCAGATAGGTCAGATCGAAGGTATTTATCTTCCCTGGGATGTTAATTTATCTTTCGATGAAAAATATCTCTTCATCACTTCTGATTCTGATAATCACATTTCTCAGGTTGATCTTAATACTAACCTGATCATAAATACCTTCTCCATTGGTAATAATGATCTTGATCTTGCAAATATTATCTCATCTGATAAAACTTCCTGGATGAATGTATTCACGGAACCTGATACTCTGGTTTCGGGAGAATCAAAACAGGTTACCTTTGATTTCGATATGCAGAACCTGCCCGATGGACTATATTCAGCTCAATATGCTATCTATTCCAATGATCCAGTAGAACCCGAATTAAGCATACCTGTGGAAATACTTATCGGTCCTAATCCAGTGATCACTTCAGTTGCAGATGTTCCCGATGATGAAGGTGGATTCATAGAACTTTCCTGGCTGGCATCAACTGCTGATATTGAAGGCTCAGATCAGCAGATCTCATATTACAGTATCTGGCGAAAAACTGACCAGTTGCGTACTCCTGCCCCTGAACAGAAATCGAAAACTGCTTTTCAGCCTGAAATCTCGGTGAATAAAACCGCTCTTAGTAAGGAAAAAGATAAATCGGTTTCTGTTTTTGCCAAGCAGAAGGAAAATGTAATTGATGAAGTCCGTGAAGATGAATATGAAATAGCTGTCAGCTTCATTCCCGCTACTCAGAATTTTAGCTATGGCTATATCGTACCCACTTTGGTAGATTCTACTGAACAAACAGGAATCCAATGGTCAGCCTTCAAGGTATGTGCTCATACTTCTAATCCGGGGATTTTCTATTTCTCCCTGCCTGACAGTGGATATTCAGTAAATAACATAGTTCCAAATTCACCACCGTTTATTGATTTGCCAGAGAATTTCACCTTTGATGAAAATACTTCATTGATGGTTAATTTCAGCACCTATATCGATGATGTGGATGGTGATGAACTTCAGCTTTATGTCGCGGGTAATGAACATATTGCCGTGGATATTGATGATGTGAATGTGAATTTCGTCCCGGAAGCAAACTGGTTTGGCAGTGAGATCATGGAATTTACGGTAGATGATAATCAAACAAGAGCTACTGGCACAGACCAGATTGAGATCATTGTGACTCCGTCTGATATTGTAGCTATAAGTAAAGACCTTATCCCAGGATGGAACTGGATTTCATTCAATGTTGTAGCCGATGATATGTCTGTAAATAATGTCCTCAATTCATTGGATGACAATGCCCATTCTATCAGAAGTCAAATTCAAAACTCTTTATATTATCTTGGAGAGGGTTGGTTTGGTTCTCTCAATTATCTCAATAATACCACTTTCTATAAAATGGAAGTAACTAATAATGTTACATTTGAATTTGCTGGATTGCCTGTTCCGGTTGATGAAACTGTTTATGGACTTGTAACTGGCTGGAACTGGATTTCTTATGCTCCTCAGGTTCCTCAGGAGATCAATGTTGCTCTCGCACCGCTGGGTAATGCCGGAACAAATATTAAAAACCAAACCCATAGCGCTATTTACTACACTGATATAGGCTGGGTTGGCAGTTTATCGAATCTTGAACCTCAAGCTGGATATTTGCTGAATATTGAGTATGATATTGATTTTGTGTATCCTCAGCTTGATTCATTGGCAGGTATGAGCAGCACAGCCAGTGCTAAAACCATTGCAACCCCTGCCTGGCGCGGCTTTAATCCTCATGATTATGAATTCAATGCTGTGCTTATAGCCTCCAGCAACTTGACAATGTCAAAAGGTTCGCAATTAATTGCCTACTGTGGAGATGAAGTTAGAAGTATCTGCCAGATTCTTGATTATTCACAGATATTCGACAGAAGATACTATTCTCTGATGCTTTACAGCAATGATACAGCAGAAGAAGAGTTTCAGTTATATTATCAGGAATTACCTGAATCAGAAATAGTACCGCTGGAATATTACTTCGATTTCCAGGCTGATATGATACTCGGGGATTTCATTTATCCCGTTGTCATTGACTTGCCAGCCACGGATAATGATCAGGATATAGTACTAACGGATGCCATCTCGGTATATCCAAATCCATTCAACCCTGAAACCACTATCAACTTCGATACTGCTCAAACTGGCTTGACATCACTGGAAGTATACAATATTAAGGGACAAAAAGTGGCTACTCTCCTGAATAGTGAATTGGAAGCAGGTTCTCATTCCCTTGTCTGGAATGCTGTAGCTCAATCAAGTGGAATTTACTTCCTGCATTTCAGTACAGCTGATTCCTCAGAGATCATCAAGCTCATCCTGCTTAAATAAATATCAGTATCCTTATAGCTCCTATAGGTCTCATTTGATCTATAGGAGCTATATTTTCACCATCAATATTTTGTTAGCAAAATCCCTATTTTCATTTCTATTTTCATTTCTATTACCATATAACTACTGTACTATTCTCACTAATAACCCTGAACAACTTAGCACTATCTAACAAAAAAATGTCACTATGTGCTTTGTTGTTCTTCCTCATAGCTTCCTGGAAGGTGAAGTGAAATCTTATATTGTCTGTAATGACTACTATGAATAGATTTAGATGATGCTATGGGTATAACAATATTGATTTTTAGAGAAATTATCGATTATCTGAGTGAAAAATTGCAATTTTCAGTAAAAAATCACGATATTTCACTTTTATTCATAAATTACGTTCATTATAATTATAATCGGATTACTGTGTTGTAGATAAGATTAATTTTGGATGGGGTGGAGTGATTTTTATGGACGGGATGGACATGATAGACTTTATGGATATTATAAGCTGAAGAGGTGAAAAGTAAAAGAAATTTATATGGGAGTGATAGATGGGACTGAGGTTAAAAGTAATTTATTCGGATTTTCTGGATGAAGTGATGAGGCAGCAGATATTGACTCAATTATTTCATGGTTTGCAAAAGCAGGATGTGCAAGTGATCGAATCAGACGAAGACTTTCAGGGATTACTGATTCTTACGGGTGGGACTGAGCAATTGGCAGTTGATGTGATCCGTCAGCACATTACTGGAGAGATAATTTTATATACGCATCGAGGGAATAATTCTTTGGCAGCAGCTTTAGAGATATCAGCATACTGGCAGCAATTAGGACGAGTAGTGCGGATAATCGATTTGGAAGATGAAAGCTTTGGTATGGAAAGAGGGGAGAGCAGTTATAATAGCCGAAAAATCCGGGCAAAATCAATGGGTTTACGGATCGGGGTTATTGGTGAACCCTCAGACTGGTTGATAGCGAGTTCGCATTCAGCTGAAATATTACATAATAGCTGGGGAGTTGAATTAGTAAAACTTAATATAACATATTTGCAGGAATTGATCAAAAGTTTTTTGTCAGGAGCTGGGAGTGATGAAGTGCGAAACTGGGCAGATGAGGTGCAGGAACCCAATGAACAGGATCTTATTAATTCACAAGCAGTATATCAAGCTTTGAGGGAGATCATTACCGAGAAAGAGTTAGATGGGATTACTGTGAGGTGTTTTGATCTGGTGAAAGATATTAGTATGACTGCCTGTTATGCTATGGGAAAGTTAAATTCTGAGAATATCCCAGCAGGATGTGAGGGAGATATTGCCAGTATTATGGGTATGGCTTGGGCTCAAAAGCAGACAGGAAATATCCCCTGGATGGCAAATCCAGCCAGGATTGACAGGGAAAGATCTATAATAACATTGGCACATTGCACAGCACCTTTGAATGCTTTGAAGCAAATAGTACTGCGTTCCCATTTTGAGTCTGGACTGGGAGTGGGAATTCAGGGAAAGCTTAATTATGATGAGGTGACATTATTTCGTCTGGGTGGCAGGAATCTTGATGAAATCTGGGTAGCAGAAGGCAGGGTAACGGGACATCTGCAGAAAGAAAACCTTTGCAGAACGCAGATTGAGATCAGCATTGATCCATGTGAATTGACAAAACTGATTGAAAGACCACTGGGAAATCATCTATTAGTGCTGCCGGGGAGATATAAAGAGGAATTTTTAGCCACGGATTACACGGATTTGCACGGATAAATGTAATGTAAGAGAATTTAAACCACGAAAACCGCGAATTTACACGAAAAAATCCTTTTGAAATATTGTGGAGAATAACGGTCGCCAGAAGTCTTGTCCGGGGTACCGTTCAAAACTCCTGCTTTGTGGGGTGGATTTTCTTTATTTATAGTATTTTGAGCAATTCTTTATATATAATTTGTGGGGTGATGGTTTTCATGCAGTTGAAGTGGTGCAGGGGGCAGGAATTGCTGCCGTGAAGAGAGCAGGGAGAGCAGGGCAGGTTTTGAGAAATGAGCACATTTTTATCATTAAGAGGTGCAAATCCAAGCTTGGGAGATGTGGCACCAAAGATGGTAATCTGGGGTTTATGCAGTGCTGCAGCAATATGAGCGGGTCCGCTGTCATTGGCAATCACAGCCTGGGCACTGTCTGTCAGAGAGATCAGTTGTCTAAGATTGGTTTTTGCAGTGAGATCAATGATATTATGGTGGCATAGTTCAGTGACTTCAGAGGTGATTGATTTTTCAGAATTACCACCAGCCAGCACTACTTTCATTGAGGGAACAATAAGATTTATCAATTCCGCAAAATAATGAGTAAGCCATCTTTTGGTGTTACTTGTGGCACCCGGGAAGATAAGAATAAAATCATTATTTTTCAGTCCGTGATTTTCCATTATCTCTTTAGCGGAATCATCAGGAACAATTTGCGGATAACGAGGTTCAGGTGAGATATTGATTTTTGAAAGGGCAGAGAAATATAGATCAAGAGTGGATGAGATGGACTGTGTTGTTTTATGGGTAACAATTGCATGTCTTAAACTATGTTTTTTGTTATAAATGGTTTTAATCTTTGCTCTGCAAAACAATCTGATCAAGGCTGTATTTGGTTTATTATGCAGATCAATCAAAATATCAAATTTTATCCTTCTCAACTTAATGAGTGAATCAAGGTCATCATTCCAAGGCAGGATTGTGAGGTTTGCTGGAAAAGTAAGCATCAGGTCTTTGAATCCAGGTTTGACCAGATAGTATATTTCAGCAACAGGGAATTGGGTTGCAAGAGTGTGAACTACCGGTTCAGTGATAATTATATCCCCCAGAGAGGATAATCTGATGACTAATATTTTCATTTATTCCCCATTATTATTATAATCTAATATCATGGACAAATCAATATTGCTATCCTGTCAATTAAAATAGAAAAAGAAGTTAGCTAATCTTGTTTTAATTTTGTTAAGGGATAATTACAAGTTACTGTCAGGAAGCGTAAATAAGGCAATTTTAGTTGTTAGAAAAAACAGGTGAAAAACATTGACAATAATAAACATGATAAGATTTTATGATTAGCAGAGTCTAAAAAAATGATGGAGGCACTCATGAATAGAAAAATATCTAATTTTCAAGCGATTTTGATTTTAATTACCTTGCTTCTTACTTTAAAGATATATGCCTTAGAAGTAATAAATCCGGTACCAACCAACGGAACTGCGAATCCGACTAACGTCCAGGTAAGATTCAGATTACAACCAGATACTGTTGCAGTTGCGCCAACAACAGTAAATATTACTATCAATGATGATACGTTTAATCATGAAGATGAAGAAGTGAATTATTATCTTATGGGATCAGATTATCTATTTACATTTGATGCTGCAACAGGATTTTTTGACTATGGAGACTCTGTAAATGTGATTGTGAATGCCCAGAACATAGATGGAGTACCGATGGAGCCTTATACCTGGCATTTTTTCATATATGAGGACTCAACTTCCCCCTTTATTGTGGCAAATGATCCTATTCCAGCAGGAGTAGATATGGAAGTAGATGATAACATCATATTTGATGTAACAGATGAGGCCTCGGGAGTAATACGGGATTCCGTATCAGTCCAGATATCGTCAGATACAGGTATAAATGATGGTGTATATGATTTAAGCGGAGAATATTTATTCTATCAGCCGATAAGTAGTGGTTACCGTTATACTCTTGATCTACCTGAGAATTTTGATAACAATGAATATGTGAATATCACGATCTATTCCTGGGATTATTCTGGAAATTACTCCGAGGAGAGTTATACCCTTCATGTAACTTTTGTTTATGAGACCTACACAACATTTTGGAATCCTGGTCTTGGAGATACTAATGTGGATGTGAATACTACAATAAGTTTTAATATCTATAATATGGTTGACAGCATATCTGTGGACAGCACTTCAATACTTGTGCGGTTGCAGGAACAGGGATTACCTCAGCAACAATATCCCTATGACCATAACAACGTGGATATATTGCCATTATATAATAATCTTGATGTACTGACAGGCTATCAGGTCACTGTAGTTCCCGTATCTCCTTTTGGTTATAATAAACAGGTTACTGTAAGGATTGATGCCACGAACAGTGAAAGTAATGACATGGAAACCTTCATCTATTCATTCACAACCTGGGATGATATTACCGCACCCTATATTTCTGATCGGAATCCGGCAGCTAATGAAGAAGATGTAGCTTTAGACAGTCCGGTATCATTTATGGTAACAGATGCACGGTCCGGTGTAGATCTCAGTAGTCTGGAGGCATATATAGACAGTGTCCTTTTCATGGAGGAGGATCTACTATTCACTTATGAAGAAATTCCTAATGGCTATGATATCACAATTACTATGCCGTTACCGTTTCCTTCAGAAGAAGTGATCAATGTAGAGATAACAGCTTATGATAATTTAGGGAACCAGCGGATAGACAGCTATCATTTTACTACTGTGATAGATAGTGAAGATGAGACACCACCCTTTTTGTGGTCAATAAATCCTGATGATGAAGCTACTAATCTGCCTTTAGATACAGAGATAAGTTTTTATGTCTATGATTTTGATCCAGGAGTAGATCCGGCAACAATCGGTTTACGGGTAAACGGTTCTAATCTCAACAGCAGTAATTTCACAGTAGAAGAGGCGCCGGAATTTGGCTTAACTGAAGATGAACATTTAAGAGCGTATTATGTGAGCTATCAACTTAGTGGTTACAGTGAAGGTACAATAACCTGGCAGGCAAGAGCAGACGATTATCTTGATAATCATTTTAATCAATATTATCAAGAGGAACCTTACACTTTCACAATTGTGGAAAGTGAACCTCCTTATATAAATTTGCCGGCAGAATTTGTATTTCTGGAAGACCATGACTATGTAATAGATTTCAGGGATTATGCTGGTGATCCTGATGGAGAATTTCCTGAATTGTCAGTAATCGGCGATAATTATATCAATGTGGTTATTGCAGATTATATGGTAACCTTATCTACAGTAACGGCTAATTGGAATGGCGAGGAAACGCTTACCTTCACAGTAAATGATGGAAGCGGAACAGTAAATGATGCAGTGGATGTAAGGGTAATACCTGTAAATGATCCACCAGTGATAAATTTACCTGTGGAAGGGTTCACCTTTGCAGAAGACAGCAGTAATTGGATAGATTTTGATCAATATGTGAGTGATGTTGATGCAGGAGACCAGTTATTATTACAGGCAACAGGGAATACATCAGTATTGATTGCCTTTAATGGGCTGGATGTGAACATATCATCTTTACCGGACTGGAATGGAGAAGAAAGTATCACATTTACCGTATTTGACAGTGGTCAGCGAACGGGCACCAGTCAGACAATTCCGATTACATTTGAGGCATCACCGGATTTACCAGGTTTGAATTTGCCTAATATGATCATCATAGCAGAAGATGCTGAGGAAATAATAGATTTCGACCAATATATATACGATCCAGAAGAATTGACGTTTGAGCTTAGAGCAGATGCTAATAATAATGTCAACATTGATATCCAGGGTACAATTGTGACATTGACTCCTGATGATAATTACACTGGAGACACCGAATTGACCTTTAGAATACGTTATACAGAGCAGATAATCTGGGTAGAAGATATTACTACAGTGCGAGTTTTGCCGGTTAATGATCCTCCTGATTTGAATCTGCCAGCACAAGTGAGTGTTGATGAAGACAGCCTGTTATTTCTTGATTTCAGTTTGTATGTAAATGATCTGGATAATGACAATACAGAAATATCTCTGAATTATTATGGAAATCAGCACATAGCTGTAAATATAGACTCGATGACAGTAACATTGACACCCGAAGGTGATTGGAATGGCAATGAGGGGATTTATTTTGTAGCTCAGGATAATGGAGGGGCAGCAATAACCCAGCAATTGAGTGTAATTGTGAACCCCATAAATGATGATCCTGTGATCAATTTTCCAAATCATATAGAATTTGCGGAAGATACAACGGGTGAATTTGATCTGAGTTTATATATCACTGATGTGGATGGGGATGTATTAACAATGTTTGTAGATGATAATGATTCATTGAGCTATGAAATAGATGGACTGTACTTGAGTTTGACTTCTCCTTTAAACTGGTTTGACCAGGAAGAGCTTGAGATCACGGTAAATGATGGTATGGGAGGGGTAGCCATTGGTAATCTGTTAGTGATAGTAAACAGTGTAAATGATGTTCCGATCATGAATTTACCTGATAATATCAGTTTTGATGAGGACAACACGTTAGTAGTAAATTTTGCTGACAGTCTCTGGATAACAGATATTGACGAAGATGAGCTTACTATCCTTGTTTCAGGGAACAGCAATATAGATTCAGAAGTATATAACGGAACAACTATTGAATTCAGCACAGAAGAGAACTGGAACGGCAGTGAAGAGATCACCTTTCATGTTTTTGACGGGCATAGTAGTGTAGAAGTATTTAGTACAATGGAGATAATAGTAAATCCGATAAATGATCCACCTACAATTAATTTACCTCCCGTGTTTAATCTTGAGGAGAATGATGAATTTCCGATTGATATGATGGCATGGATCACAGATGTGGACTTATATGATTATCCCAATCCTGATGAATTGACCATCACCTGCGAGGGAAGCGCACATATAACGGTGGAGATAAATGATATGGAAGCAGTAATAATTCCTGATCCTGACTGGACAGACACAGAGACACTGGAATTTGTGGTGGAAGATGAGGTCGGAGAATGGGCTAGTGATAATGTAGATATAGTGGTAACCTCGTGGCAGAATAATCATGACCCGGAATTAATTTCACTGACATTACCAACGCATTATTTTAATGAAGACGAGGAACTACCGATAGATTTTGTGGGAGAGGAACTAGTAACTGACCAGGACGGTGATGATCTGATCATTACAATATATGATAATCAAATCCTGGAAGCAGCCGGTAGTGGTCTGGGCTCAGAAATAATCTTTTCTGCAGGAGAAAACGTTAATGGTTCGGAAGAAATCACTATATTAGTAGCTGATCAGCATGGTGGTTATGCACAAGGAACTATGAATATTGTAATCAGACCCGTGGAAGATGTTTTGCAATTCGATATAACCGGATTTTTCAGCGTGATCACAGGAAGTGTACTTCCCAAAGATATGAGTGAATACGTGGTGGATGTTGATGATGGTCCTCTGTATTGTACCTGGGAAGGCAATGAAAATATCAACATTACCAGAGTGGGAGAAAGCCCCACATCAGTGAATATTCAAGGTATAGGAGACTGGACCGGCGACGAAATGGTAATCTTTACTTTTACGGATTATTTTCAGGAAGTATCGGATTCAGTATTGATCCAGGTACTGGAAGGGGACTGGAACCATGCACCGACTTTTAAAGATTCACTGCCTTCAACATTTACTTTTAATGAAGATGATACTTTCAGTTTTAATTTTGCTCCGTATATAAAAGATGAAGATGATGGAGATCAATTCATTATGACAGTATCGGACGTAAATAATCACCTGCACTATCAGATAAACGGACTGGTAGTGAATTTATGGGGTGATGAAAACTGGTATGATGAAGATATGGTGATGTTTACGGTATATGATACTCAGCCAGGGGGACCAAGAGCTTCGGCTACAGCGTATATCAATGTGGTAGTGGAACCGGTTAATGATGTACCCTGGATAGAATTACCACCAGGTTACACTTTTGTAGAAAATGATCATTTGACGGTAGATTTAAACGACTATTACGGAGATGTTGACGGGGACACACCTGTTTTAAGCGGGACTAATGGAGAACATATCACTGCAGTTATAACAGCACCCTGGGTAACTTTTACAGCAGAAGAAGACTGGGTAGGAACTGATACTTTACGCTTTATGGTCAATGATGGTATTGAATCAGCCTCAGATAGTATTGTGGTGATTGTAACAGAAAGTACAGAAAACAATCCGCCTGTGATAGCAGAGGATTTTCCGGATTCAATAGGATTTAATGAAGATACTTCCTATCAACTGGATTTTAATGATTATATAAACGATGAAGATGATGATGAATGGATGGTAAATTTCAATTATGATCAGTATATAAGTACCACCGTGAATGCAAACAATGTTACCTTCCATCCGGCAGCGGACTGGAACGATACAAAGATGCTGCATTTTACGATCTATGAATTGCGGAGCAGAGACCAGGTTGCAGGAGAAATAAATGTAACGGTATTTCCTGTGAATGATCCTCCAGTAATCAATATAACTCAGGATATAATTATTGAAGAAAATGATGATCCTCTCTGGGATTTTTCACCTTTTATCTCCGATATTGACAGTTATAATCTAACATTAACTGCTACTGGTAATGATACTATCGCTATTGAAATAAATGGAGAATGGGTGCACTTTGATCCTTTAGATAACTGGTATGGAGTTGAGACGGTAACCTTTACCGTTAGCGATGGCATCCTGGAGGACAGTCAATTAGTTGATATACAAGTAATTCCGGGAAGTTTTAATCATGCGCCTGAGTTTAGAAATTTACCGGAGACAATTTCCTTTGATGAAGATACGGATCTGGTGATGGATTTTGCACCCTTCCTGTATGATGAAGAAGGAGATGAACTGGCGCTGAATGTCGAATATAAAGAGAGTGTAGTGGCAACAATAGAAGGATTGGTAGTAACTTTCAGACCAAGCATGAACTGGCATGATGAAGTTGATTTGGAATTCACGGTTTTTGATTCAGAACCAGGCAATCGTTCTTTTGCTTCACAGGATGTGCACATTGTGGTCAATCCCGTAAATGATGCGCCTGAACTTGATTTGCCGGATAGTTGGGAATTTTCTGATAACAGCAGCTTAACGGAAAATTTAAGAGATTATACCTTTGATGCTGATGGAGATCTATTAACTATTACCTGGGATGGTAATGAGAATATTGATATAGACAGAGACGGTTATCAGATCACCTTTAGTTCATCAGGAGGATGGTATGGTACGGAAATGATCAATTTCCATGCTACTGACGAAGATGCGATACCTCCTGCTACTGCAACAGACAGTGTGCAGGTTACAGTAACCTTAGGAGCAAATAATCATCCGCCCCAATTAGCCCTGCCAGACACACTTACTCTGCAGGAAGATGTGACAACAGAATTTAATTTTGGACCATATATGAGCGATGAAGATGGTGATGATCTGATAATTACTGCGGGATATTATCCAGAGATTGCTATTTCAGTAACGGATAGTCTGGTTACTTTGATCCCGGCAGTGAACTATAATGGCAGCGTTACGATGATTTTTACAGTTTTTGATTCTCAGGGTGGCAGAGCATCTGTAAGCGATAATGTTATTGTGTATGTGGAAGGAGTGAATGATCCACCCACTATCAGTCTTCCAGACAGATTCACATTCTCCAGTGGAGATGATTCGGAACTAATAGACTTTGAGCCCTTTATCAATGATCCTGATGAAGAAAATCTGGACCTCACTTATGAAGGAAATGATGAAATAAATGTGATCATATCCAATCTGAATGTGATTTTTTCTGCTGATGAGGAATTCAGTGGCGCGGAAAATATCACATTTACCGTAACGGACAGTGCTAACGTAACAGCCAGTGGAATAGTTCAGGTAACAGCAGTGAGCGGAAATACCAATACACCACCCTGGATAAACCTGCCCGTGCAGTTAATGTTTGCAGAAGATGGTGAATTAGAGATAGATTTTCTGGAAAATAATTATATCGGGGATTTGGATGTAGGAGACGAGTTGACACTTCTTTCTTATGAATCAGAAAATGTGATTGTTGAGATAGTGGGAACCACAGTGACATTTACAGCGTTGGAAAACTGGAATGGCAATGAGGACATAACCTTTTATGTATTTGATGATATAGGCAGGGAAACAGCTTCTGATGAGGTGGAAGTGGTTGTTACTCCCGTTAATGATGCACCGGTGATCAATTTACCTGCGGAATTGAGTATCGTGGAAGGAGATGACTGGGCACAATTTTATTTTACTAATTATATTTCCGATCCTGATATCGGTGATACAATTGACTTAAGTGTAACAGGTATAGATTTTGTGGAAGTTGAGATTGAAGATGATATTGGATATAATATAATAAGAGTTAATTTAAGAGTGGATGTAGGAAATACTGGACTAGACACCTTAACTTTCACAGTTTTTGATGGAGTATTATCCAATAGTGATGATGTGACAGTTCAAGTTGAAGGTGGAGAATGGAATCATGCACCAGAGTTTACAGATGAAATGCCCACCGCAGTGAGTATTAAGGAAGATATGATCTGGGAAGCAGATTTCACTACCTTTGTGGCAGATGTGGATACATCGGATGCAATTGTTCTCACAGTTGCCAATGTTGAAAATATGGACATTGTGATTGAGGGAATGGAAGTTAGAATTACTCCTGATGCCAACCGGTATGGCAATCCTGATATCACATTTACTGCTTATGATACAGAGAACTCAACAAGAGCCTCAGCGAGTGCTGTTCTGGATTTCACGGTACGTCCTCAGAATGATGATCCTGTTTTGAACCTGCCAGAATATATTGCCTTTGAAGAAGACAGTGAATATGAACTGGATTTTGCTAATTACTTCAGCGATATAGATGGTGATGATGTTATCATACGCTGGGAAGGCGATGAAAACATAAACGTAAGTCAGGGAACCGGTTCTCATTATTATACGATATATCTGAGTGAAGTTGACTTCGTTGGAGTGGAAGAAATAACCTTTACGGTAACTGACGACAGTCTGGGATATGATACTGATATAGTGGAAGTGGAAGTTTTGGCTGGTCAATGGAATCATACTCCGAAGATAAATCTTCCCGAACAATTTATCCTTACGGAAGATACACCTCAGCAGATAGATTTTGGACCTTATATCTCCGATGAAGATGATACTGATCTATTGATTATTACTGCCGGAGCTAACGATTATATCTCTGTTACTGTTACAGAAGACACTCTGGTCACATTAAGTTCGGTATTGGATTTTAACGGTACAACAACGATGACCTTTCATGTGATAGATAATGTAATAGACAGGGCTATTGCCAGTGCCCAGGTAGAGGTTGTTGTGGAACCCGTGAATGATGCACCTACAATTGGATTGCCATTAGAACTTTCCATGGCAAAGAGTGATACACTGGAAGCAAATTTCAGTTACTTCGTTCATGATGTAGATGGAGATGATCTTATTCTTACGCATGGATCATCTAATCATCTTGATGTTCAAATAGCAGGTTTCAATGTTACTATATTAAATGAAGATGAAGAATGGTTTGGAGATGAAGAGATCAGCTTCTCAGTAAGGGATGACAATCTTTCCGCAACAGATGAAATAACGATCAGAGTATATGAGGGCAGTTCTAATACACCTCCAGAGATCAATCTTCCTGCAGAAGGCTTCACGTTTGATGAAGACGGAGAACTGGTAGTAGATTTTGAGGTAGAGGGATATATATCCGATGCTGATCTGGAAGATGAGCTATTTATTTCAGTAACCGGTAATCACCACGTGATCATAGAAATAGAAGGATTTGATGTCACATTCAGTGCTGAACAGGATTGGAATGACATTGAGGAAAATATACTTTTCTATGTGTTTGATGATATGAGCGGCAGATCAACAGCCACTGCAACAACACATGTAACGGTAAATCCGGTGAATGATCCTCCGATAATAACACTGCCCGTGAGCTTCACTTTAAATGAAGACCTTTTTTCACAGAATAATTTTTACTCGTTGAATCTGGGATCCTATATATCTGATATAGATACCGATGATGATTATCTGCAACTCAGCGTATCGGAAACTGAGCATATTCAGGTTGCAGTTATCCCGGGAACTTTTGTGGTCAATATATCTATTGAAGAAGCTTTTATCGATACGGAAGCTGTAAGTTTCACGGTAATAGATGACAGCCTTGCCCAGACTTCTGATACGGTAGATATTATTATTGAAGCTGGAGAAGGTAACTATCCTCCAGTCCTTACTCTTCCCGTGGAAATTAATCTGGAAGAGGACACACTTGCCCTTATTGATTTCTCAAATTATGTATCTGATCCTGAAGGAGATGATATTGTCATCACTCTGGCTGAAAACTATGATGATCTGTTATTCAGTATCAACCAGCTATATGTAACCATTATACCGGCAGAAGACTGGTTTGGCACGCAGGAAGTGGAATTTATAATTTATGATACAGAAGCAGGGACAAGAGCTTCAGACAGCGGAACAGTAAATATTGTGGTAGAAGCTCTTAATGATGCACCGGTACTTGACCTGCCGGATAATTTTATATTAGAAGAAAACAGTATGAACAATGTGATCCATTTTAGTGAATACATGGAAGATGTTGATGGAGATGAACTTTCAATTAGTTGGGAAGGCAACGAGATGATTAACATCACCATTACGGGATATAATGTTTACATGACCCCGGGCAATAGCTTCGTTGGAGAAGAAATGGTGAGATTTACTGCTGCCGATATTAGTACTGCAGCAATAGATTCCATGCTGGTAATTGTGGAATTGGGAACCTGGAACCATGCTCCTGAACTGAATTTGCCGGCAGAAGGCTGGACAATGGAGGAAGATGAGCAGTTACAGGTTAATTTTGGACCATATATGGATGATATTGATGAAGGAGATGTACTACAGATTTTCAGTATAAATAATCAGTACATTGACTTAGTAATCGATGATTCACTGGTTACATTTTTTCCCATAGAGAATTATTTTGGTACTCAGGAACTTGAATTCAGTCTGGCAGATAATTATACTGGAGGAAGAACTGTTGTAACAGCTTCAGCAAATCTGGAAGTGAGACCTGTTAATGATGCACCCACGATCAGCCTTCCTAATAACTTTGGATTCAGCCAGTCCGGTTTTCTTAATGAGAACTTTAATCATTATGTGAATGATATAGACAGTGAAACTCTGGAACTCACCTGCAGCGGCAACGAAAATATCAGTGTAAATATAGACCAAGATTTGAGGGTTACTTTTATTCTGGAAGAAACTAATGATGACTGGCATGGAGATGAAATGATCTCTTTTATTGTAAGCGATGATAGTTTAGACACAGCAGTTGATTCGGTACTAGTTACTGTCTATCAGGGTAATGTTAACAATCCTCCTCAGATTGACCTGCCGGATTTCTTTGATTATAATGAAGATGGAGACCTGCAGATTAATTTTGCCGGGGAAGAAGGATACATCTGGGATAATGATGGTGATGATATGACTCTTACGGTTTCCGGGAATGAGAATGTTGCGGTTGAAATTACCGGAACCTGGGTAACTCTTTCGGCTTCTTCGAACTGGTATGGAAATGAGTCCCTTACTTTCTACGTTATTGATGAAAATGAACAGGCTAATTCAGATAATGTTATAGTACGTGTAGCTGCTGTAAATGATGCACCGGTAATAGAATTTCCGGAAAGTGGGTTTACGTTCGCAGAAAATACCGAATTCCGGGTTGCTCTAAGTGATTATTTCTCTGATATAGATGATAATTCCGGATTTTCACTTGATTATAGTGGTAATGATAATATTAACCTGGAAATTTTGCAGGAAGACCCAATATTCTTTATAGAATTAACGACCGAACCGGACTGGTTTGGTCAAGATACCCTTAGTTTTACGGTTACTGATGGTGATGGAGCAAGTGATTCTGATTATGTAAATATATATGTTACAGGTAGTTCAAATCATCTACCTCAGATCACACTGCCTGATACTTTCAGCTTTAATGAAGACGAAGAAGGCATCTTTGATCTGGCAAGTTATATCAGCGATCCGGATGGTGACGATATTATTATTATCCCCCAGGGAAGCAGCCATATCAGCATTAGCATAAGTCCTGACACGGTGGTAACATTCTCCACACCTTTAAACTGGAATGGTACGGAAACGGTTATATTTGCGGTCTGGGACAGTGATTCGGGAGAACGACTTGCTGCTTATGACAGTATGCCTGTTATGGTGGAACCTGTTAATGATCCACCTCAGTTTGATTTGCCTGATAGTCTGGTATTTGTTGAAAATTCATCATTTAGCTTTGATTTAACAGATTATGCCTATGATGTTGAAGGGTATCCTTTAACTTTCGAAAGTGGCGTGGGAGTTGATATAACAATAGGCATTTATTTTTATACGGCAAACGTGCAAGTTCAGGAAGGCTGGTTTGGCGAAGAATGGATCACTTTTACTGCGACAGATGACAGTGTAACGGTAAGCGATTCAACGTTGATCAAGGTGGTCATGGCAGATATTAATCATGCACCGGTAATAGATTTTGGAGTAACAGAATTTACTCTTGACGAAGACACGGAACTACAGGTTGATTTGTCACCTTATATCAGTGATCTTGATGGTGACTCCCTGATCATCACCAGCGTTCAGATACCGGAAATACTTGTTATAGTAAGCGGAAGCAATGTGATATTTAACCCCCGCGATAATTATAATGGTACTTCGGAGATAACATTCACAGTAATAGACGAAGGTGGCGCTGCTTTCAGTGCTGTAGCCACCGTAACGGTGATTCCAGTGAATGATCCTCCAGTGATAATTCTGACCGGTACAATCGGTTTTTCGGTTGGAGGATATAAAACTGTAAACTTTGCACCTTTCATTTCCGATATAGATAACGAAATCGAGCAACCAGTATTAACCTGTGATCATAACGGGAATATACAGGTTGAGATAGAAAACTTATCAGTCACTTTCTCTTCCGAAGTAGTTGGCTCGGAAGATATAATTTTTACTGTAGCAGATACCGCTGGAGTTACTGCTTCCGATTATATAGAAGTGATTGTCTTTTCAGGATTGTCAAATAATGTACCAATAATAAATCTTCCTCTTGAAGGTTTTGCATGTAAAGAGGATACCACCCTGAGTGTGGATTTTATTATCAATGATTATATTTCGGATCCGGATGTAGGAGATCAGCTCACCCTGATGATTTCCGACAACTATAATATTCAGGTTAATACTAATATATTGACTAATGTGCGCTTTACGCCTAATCCTAACTGGTATGGCAGTGAAGAAATAACCTTCATAGTATCCGATGGTTTTGATACCGCCTATGCCATGGTGACAATTACGGTAACATCCGTAAATGATATTCCTACGCTTACTCTGCCAGGTTATCCCCCTGGATTCAGCTTTACGGAAGGAGAAACGGAATTAATTTCTTTTGGTACCTATATGGATGATGCTGATGGTGATCCGTTAACGATTACGGCAGAAAATAATGAACATATTAATGTTATTACTTATATTAATAGTGATGTGATCTCGTTGAACTGTGAGGAATGGTATGGTTATGAGGATGTCACGTTCACGGTCGATGATAATCTTGGAGGAACAGTGAGAGACACTGTCCGCATAACAGTAAATCAGGGAGCAACAAATTTCCCGCCGGAATTCACTTTACCGGCGAGTTTCCAGACCAGGGAAGATACACCCTTGCAACCAATAAATATGGCTGATTATATAGATGATCCAGAAGGAGATCTGATCTATATTGACTGCAATAATGAAGAGAATACAACAGTCATTATTAACGGTTATAATGTGGAAATTATTCCTGATGAGAACTGGAATGGTTCGGAATTACTTACTTTCAATATTTTTGACTATACAAATCGTAATTATGTTTCTCGCACTACAACTATCCAGGTATTACCGGTCAATGATGCGCCGGTGATCAATCTTCCGTCAGCAGGTTTCAATTTTAATGAAGATGGTTTTATAAATCCTGATTTTGATCAATATATTGATGATATTGATAATGATAATAATGAGCTCTCACTAAGCTGTACCGGTAATACCCATATTATTGCCACTATTGTGGGAATGAGTGTGAATTTTAGTGCAGAAGCGAATTGGTCGGGAAGTGAGCAGCTCACCTTTACAGTAACAGATGACAGCTCTGGAACAGCAATTGATGATGTGGATGTCACGGTCAATTTTGCAAATGATGCACCTTATGTGGCAATGCCACTCGTTAACATCTTTATGCAGGAAGATTCTACTGATACTTCTATTAACCTGAATAACGTCTTTGGTGATCATGATTTAATTTATGGAGATTATTTATCATTTAGCTGGTTGGGGGACATGAATCTTCAAGTTTCTGCCGATAGTGGAGCAGTTACCATCACTCCTGATCTTAACTGGTATGGTACAGAAACACTCACCTTCCAGGCTACGGACAGCGAAGATTTGTCTGTGGAGGAAAGTGTATATATTGAAGTAAGCTCTGTTAATGATATACCAGTTGTAGTCGTGGAAGAATCTATCATTGCCCAGGCGGATACTTCTGGTTTTGCTAATGTCTGGCTCAGTGCCAATGATTCTTATGATATTGATGGTGAGATTGTAAGCGTACTTTGGAGCTGGACTGAAAATGGTGGTGGAAGCGTGGACAGTATGTTAGTAGAACAGGCTTTTGCACCCGGATATTATGAGATATTAGTGGAAGCTACTGATAACGAGAGCGGAGTAGGAACTGCTACTACCTATCTTTCTGTGGCAGATTATGGTAACGATAGCCCCATAACTTCAGATGACTCTTATGAAGTATATAATACTGGTGAGTTGTTTGTTCATGGAATTAATGGAGTACTTTCAAATGATTATGACCCTGATAACGGTCCAGATGCATTAACCGCCGAGTTAGTTAATGGTCCTAATGATGGATATCTTCAATTTATAGACGATGGTTCCTTTATTTTCAGGGCAGAAGATATTCCAGATTATGATTATGATTATGATGTTACTTTCACCTATCAGGCTTATGACGGAAATGCCTATTCCCTGATCGGGACTGTGAATATCACTGTTCACCCTATTGTTCTGGAAGATGCTGAAATATACATTAACAGTTTTGAGTCGCCAGATGGAATGCCAATCATTGTTCCTATTCATACTTCAGAATTAATTTCTGGCTGGTCTGTTCACGAATTTGAATTTGACTTACAGTTCTCAGTTGCTGTCCAATATACAGATTATAATTTTGATGATGTGATAAATGGAGTGGATAGCCAAGGTGAAATCTCAATCGAACAAAATCGTGGCAACCTGCACTGCATTTATTCCAGCTCTAATGAGATCACTGGTGAAGGTGTTCTTTTGAATATTGAATTCGACTATCTCCTGGGTCAAGCCCCGTTTGAAATCTCTAATTTTAGTTATAATGGTATAAATATTGAACAATTACTTCCCGGAGCAGTGAATAATCACGATCCAGATTTGCTGGTAGCTATCACCTTTACTGACACAATTTTTGAAGATTTTGAACCTATAACAATCAATCTGGATGAACATTTTACTGACGATGATGAAGGTGATGATCTCAGCTATACTGTCGATTTTGATGAAGAAATGATCTCAGCAAATATTACTGATAATATCCTGGAATTAAGTTCCGTCACTGATCAGTTCGGTAGTCCAGAAGTAACCATCACAGCTACAGATGGATATACAGGGACCCTGCCCTATGTTTACACATTTTATCCTAATATTTTGCAAGTAAATGATCTGCCAGTTATCAACCTGCCGGAATCCATAACTTTCCCGGAAGATGACAGTCTGGTAGTGGATATGGAAAAATACGTTTATGACCCTGATTCTGAAAATCTCACCTTCACCCCTTCTGGAAATACTGGGATAGTTTTTTCTGTTGATAATAGTGTTCTTACTTTTAGTGCCACTTCTGATTGGAATGGCACAGAAACGATCACAATTGTGGTTAGTGATAGCGTTTCAGCACGATTGATAGCTATAGATAGCCTTGATGTTATAGTTGAACCTGTCAATGATGCTCCAATAATTAACTTCCCGGTTTCTATCTCATTTGATGAAGATGAATCTGTGATAGTGGATTTCTTTGACGCAGGATATGTATATGATATTGAAGATGACGATATTATTCTTTCTATCACAGGCAATGACAGTGTAATTGCAGAATTTAACGGAACTGAAGTAACTTTGTATGCTCCCGAAAACTGGAATGTCACAGAGGACGTTACATTCCAGGCTCAGGATGACCAGGGTTCTGAAATCGTTTCCGCATCGATTCAGATAATTATACATCCTCTTAATGATCCACCGGTTATAAGAATACCCAGAACCTTATATATTGATGAAAATACAACCGCAGATGATAATACCATAAATTTCGCTGACAGCCTTTGGATTTATGACGTGGATGGCAATATTCTGGAACTGACAGTAAATGAGGGTGACTTTTTCATTGATATTCAGATTGAAGGTGGAGGATCAATTGTAACCTTTGAACCTCCTGAAAACTGGACTGGCAGAGAATACAGAACTTTCACAGTAAATGATGGAGTATCCCGTGACCAGGCATCAGATACCGTAGAGATTATCGTGGTGGAAGATACTCTGTCAAATATTCCACCAGAAATCCAGTTGCCCGTTATAGGGATCACATTTCCTGAAGACAGCCAGTTAGTGGTGGATTTTGGAAATATTGCCACTCCATGTTATGTCTCCGATGATGATGATGACGATATTATATTGATCATTGGCGGTAGTGAAAATATTACAGCCAATATCAATGATCTCATTGTCATTTTTAGCACCGTTCCAGATTTTTATGGAGAAGATCTAGTTATCATCCAGGCAGTAGATACCTACTCCAGAGAGATTACTACTGATACGCTGCTGGTTACTGTAACTCCAATTAATGATCCTCCGGAAATCGACCTGCCAGAAAATATTGTACTTGCAGGTGGCAGCACGAGTGAAATCGATTTTGGTCAATATCTCACAGATATTGAAACTAATATATCTGAACTTACACTCACTCATTGGGGAGAAGAACATGTGGAAATCGAAATCAACCTCCCAGTAGTCCTTTTCACAGCTCCTGATGACTGGGAAGGAGCTGAAACTATCTATTTCAGTGTGTCTGATGGTGTAACAATTCCAGGTCAGGATCCGGCTCAGGATAGCCTTGTGGTTATTGTTGAGCAGGAAAATCATGCACCTCAAATAACTCTGCCAGCTAATTTCACCTTCGATGAAGATGATGAATTGAGGATAAACTTTATTGATAGCCTTTATATCACTGATCAGGATGAGGATGATATGTTTATAAGCGTCACAGGCAATGAGAGTATTACTGTCACCATATCCGGTTATGATGTGACACTGGGTGCAGATGAGGACTGGTATGGTATGGAAACCCTCACTTTCATTGTTTATGACAGCCGTAATAGAGCTTCAGATAGTGATGAAATACTAGTGAATGTGAATGCTGTGAATGATCCACCGGAAATTGATCTACCAGACAATATTATATTAGCAGGAGACACTACTTTAGTAGTTAATTTTGAGCAATATCTCACAGATATTGATACTAATATATCTGAATTATTGCTTACTCCTTCGGGAGAAGAACATGTGGAAATCGAAATCAACCTCCCATTAGTCCTTTTCATAGCTCCTGATGATTGGGAAGGAGAAGAAACTATCTATTTCAGTGTGTCTGATGGTGTAACAATTCCAGGTCAGGATCCGGCTCAGGATAGCCTTGTGGTTATTGTTGAGCAGGAAAATCATCCTCCAGAAATTAATCTGCCCGCTAATTTCACCTTCGATGAAGATGATGAATTGAGGATAAACTTCATTGATAGCCTTTATATCACTGATCAGGATGAGGATGATATGTTTATAAGCGTCACAGGCAATGAGAGTATTACTGTCAACATATCCGATTATATTGTGACACTGAGTGCGGATGAGGACTGGAACGGTATGGAAACAGTCACTTTCATTGTTCATGACAGCCGTAATAGAGCTTTAGATAGTGATGATATCCAGGTGAATGTGAATGCTGTTAATGATCCACCTCGTTTTGACCCCATTTATGATTTCATTATGGAAAATGACCAGACTCTGGAGATTGAATTTGCCAATTATGTCAGCGATCTCGAAGGAGACAGCTTCTATCTATCATTATCTGAAGGAGAAGGTTTGGATATCACTCAGGCAGGTACAAAATTTACGATTATCCCTGGTGATGAATGCCCGGCATGGCAAAGCCTTACTTTAATTGCTACAGAAAACACATCAGGCATCGATTCTGAGAATCCAGTTGGTTTATATGTACATACCCCTGCAATTAAGCTGGATGCTTTGGCAAATGCTGTTCAAAGTGGACTTTTCACTTTTAATGAAAATTCTGGTGAACAATCAGTTGATTTCTCTCAATTCCTGCAAAGCAGCTATGATATCACACTTACTACAGGATATGACAGCTCTCCTGATAATGATTCTCTGTCAGTAGCTCTTGATGGGTTTGATGTCACATTTACTCCACAAAGCAGTTGGATTGGAACGGTTTACGTTCCATTTACTGCAAACTATCTATATGATAGGGCAAGGCGCGATTTTGAGGTGAAAGTGACGGTTAGAGCTAATAAGAGTGGAGAAGATGTTGTGCCATTACCACATACTGTTACCTGGAATGATGAAAAATGCGTTATCAGGATAGATACGGGAGAATCTCCGGGTGATATTACCGGCAAGATTCTGAACCGGCGGGGGAGGTTAATCAAAGAACTATACTTTGAGCCTGAGCGAATAGGAGAAAATAGATTTATTTATCAATGGTATAAGGATGATACGGATGGCAATCCGGTTGATGGAGGTCTATACATCTATCAGGTGGATGTTAATGGTAAGATTTATCAAGGCACGATAATAATAGTGAGGTAATAAAGATGAAAAATATAAAGAAAATTAACTATAACTCACGTCTCACGTCTCACGATTCACGACTTACGATTTTTCATTCACTTCTCACCATTTTCCTGCTTTTCCCGCTGCTGCTTTCTGCCTATGATTTCACTAAGGGTGGAGTGCGAAATGCTGCTATGGGTGGGGCTGGTACAGCCTCGACAAATGATGCCTCTGCGGTTGTATGGAATCCTGCTTTCCTGGGGGAAATCACCTGGTATCAATTGATTTCAGATTCCAGAACCTATACACTTCAGCTTGATAATGATAATCTCTCAGATAATTTTGCCTATTTCTCCGCACCTCTGGGAAAATTAGGTTCTTTGGGAATTTCTGCCAGTATGAATGGCAGTAATACTTATAATGAAACCCGCCTGGGTATGGCATTTGGCACCTCAGCTATTTCCAGAGTTTTACTAGGGAAAGATAATAAACTGCTGTTGGGTTTTGGTTTCCAAAATTATCGCACAGCGTTTAATGAAACAAATAATTCCTACATGGATGGAAGTTCTTATTCATTTGAAGATTCAAATAGTGCTTTTGATGCTGATTTCGGTATTGTTTTTTGTCCGACTTCATTCCTGCAGCTTGGTTTAGCAGTTAATCGCATTATGTCAGCTAATATGGCACTGGAAGATGGAGGCTCAGATAAACTGCCCCGGATAATTTCTGCTGGAGCAAATCTTAATATTAATGCCCTCACACTTACTGCTGATTATAATATTGAGCAGGGAGAGGACATTACTGAATCCTACTATGCCGTGGGAACTGAATATGCTGTTGCGGAGAATTTATTCCTTAGGGTAGGTCTTAATAATTATGATATTACTGCTGGATTAGGGATAGATGTCTATCAAAAAGACTGGTTGGAAGAAATTGACAATTATGTAGAGGGTATGGCAGATGTTACCACTCTGAAAATTGGTATTGATTATGCCTTCCAGACACCTTTTATGGATAATGAGCTGGAATCAGATTTTGGTAATCACTACTTTGGAATTCACCTTGCCTATGGCAAGAAGACAGTTGGTGAAGATGAATTATCAGAAATGTTCCCAGATCAGTATTCATCAGGACTTGATCTTGATTCACTTTATTTTGCCAGAACAAAGGCTGATACTGTATATCAGGAAGTTACTCTTTATGATACTGTGAAAGTGGTTGAACGTGTGGCAGATGAAGATGTGGTTAATGAGCGCGTTGCTGAGGAAGCAGAACGCATCAAGCTTGAGCAGGTCGGCGATATTAATCAGGCTTCTGTTTATTTGATCCGGGCGCTGGAATTCTTCTATGCTGAGCAATACACCAAAGCCATAGATCAATGCGAGAAAGCTATAGCAATTGCTCCCAATCTTTCCATGTCATATTTGAGACTGGCTTCTATTTATGTTCATCTGAATGAAAATCAGCAGGCAATGGAATATATCCAGCAGGGATTGAGAATTGATCCTGATAATGAGGAACTTATTAAGCTCCGTGACACAATAAATCAATAAGTAATATAAAGGATTGTTTATGAAGAAAATTATCGTTATCATTGCTTTGTTCCTGGCGGTGACTGCATTATGTGCACAGACTACTGATATCGAAACCGTTATGGAGATACAGGCTGAAAGAGAGCTGGCAAACTGGATCGAAAGCATGCTGTACCCAATTGTGGGAGATAATGTTGCTATCGTTGATATGACACTGCGCTACCCTTCTGAAGGGCTTAAAGTTTTTGGCTCTACACTGGATACGGAACGTAGCCTGCCCGGATTACCGGTTGCTCGCTCCAGCGGTGTGATGCCAAGTGAGATCGCTGGTGAAGAAACTTATCCTACTATCGTATTGAAAAAGGTAGTTACTATTTACCTGAGTAAAAATACTACCGATGAAATGGAAGAATTTGTACGGCAAAATGTTGCCAGCTGGGTTAATATAAATCCAGATAAAGAAGATAAACTTGATGTCAAGCGAGTTCTTAACCTTATAGCTGATGAAACTGAGGAATCTGGTGATACTATTATTCAGACTCAGGACTACCGTAATTACATCATTATGATCGGTGCTTTGCTGCTTTTCCTCATGCTGGTATTTCTTATTATCTTTTCCACTCGCATGAATAAACTTTCCAAATCATTGAAGGAAGTTAATATTCCGGGTCTGGAAGGAGCGCTCCGTGCTCCATCAGTTACTCAAACCGCATCCAGTAAGCGTGAAAGTGGTTCCAAAGAACCAGTTACAGTAAGATTATTGCCACAGGAAAAGAAAGAAGAAGAAACTCTCAGTTTTCATTTCGTACAAAATCTTTCTATCAATGGCTGCGGGCAATTACTTGGTAATGAATCACCAGAATCAGCAGCATTTGTACTTTCTCAGCTTTCTCCTGAATTTGTCAGTGATTTCTTTAATAAGTTCACTGGTAATACTGATATTCTGCTTACTGCCATGATCAAAGGTAAGCAGCTAACTCGTCCTGAAATTGTAAAATTGCATCAGAAATTATCTCAAAATTACCATAATTTGATGGAAAAGGAAAGCCTTTCATATAATAATCAGTCGCTGATTGCAGAACTGATCAATAATTTACCGGCAAAAACTTCCGAGAAATTGTATGATAGAGTACATTCTATTGATGCCAGTTTTGCAAATCTTATGAGAAAGGATGTAATTATGCTGGCTGACCTTGCCGATCTTGAATCTCAACAGATTGAAAGCTTGATTCGATCTATTGATAGAAATACTTTAATAAATTATTTGTCTATCGCTCCTCCTCTTGTTAAAGAGAAATTCTTCAATAACATGACAAGTCGTAACAGAGAATTATTTGACGATGAAATCCAAAATATTAGACCACTTACTGATGAAGACGTATTAGCTGTTCAAGATCAAATGCTGAACTCTGTACGAAATCTACTGTTGATGGCATAGGAGGAAAATATTATGAGATTATCTGTATATATTGGCTATCTTCTTGGAATCATTGTTATTGTGGGAACTATTATCACCAAAGAAGATACAAGCTATTTCCTCGATCCTGGAGCTTTGGCAATCGTATTTGGGGGAACTCTTGCTGCGCTACTGGTGCATTTCTCACCTAAGGCTTTCACTTCTGCCTTTTCTTCTTTTTCCAAACTGTTCACCGAAAAACCCTATACCCCAAAGCAAATGATGGATTCCATAGTAAATCTCAGTCGCGATGCTCGTAATAATGGAATCAAATCTATTCTCAGCAGCAGTATTGTAACAGGGAACAAGTTTCTGGAAAACGCCTTGATGCTTGTTGCTGATGGGGAAGATATTGAATTTATCGAAGAGACTTTGATCCAGGAAAGTATTACTATTACAGAACGTTATGCTTTGGGAGAGCAACTCTTCAAAACCGGGGGTAGTCTGGCTCCTCAATTTGGTATGATGGGTACGATTATTGGTCTTATTGCTATGCTGAATAGAGTGGAAGATCCTGCTTCTATTCCTGCTGCAATGGGTTTGGCATTGGTTACTACACTTTATGGTTTGATCATGTCAGCTCTGTTTTTCAAACCAGCTGCGGGAAAGATCAGAATTAAAAATCAGATAGATACCAAAGTTAGAGAAATTATTATTCAAGGTATAATTTCTATTAATAATGGTGATAATCCCCAGATCACTAAAGAAAAACTCTCTATTTATCTTGATTAATGGTGCTTTATGGCAAATACTAAATTGAAAATTGTAAAGCTCAGACGGAAGATGTACGAACTGGAAGAAGATTTGGATGATTCCCAGAACTACGGTGATATAATGACGCCTTATGGCGATCTCATGACACTGCTTCTGGTTTTCTTTGTGTTTTTCTTCATTCTTTCTGATATTCAAAAAAGCCAACGGATCATTGAGCAAAATGCCAAGCTTTCCGAAGAACAGGCAAAAGTTGATTCTCTGCTTGATCTTAATGAAACCGTTATCACGATTCCCGGTGAGATCCTGTTCTCTTCAGGTAAGGCTGAATTACGCTGGCAAAGCCTGCGTGCTCTTGCTCAGGTTGCTGAGAATATCAAAAGAGAGATTGGTGACGAAGAAGGATGGCAAATCAGGATTGAAGGGCACACTGATAATGTACCTATCAGCACCCTGAAATATGAATCTAACTGGGATCTTTCAATGGCACGTGCTCTTAGTATCGTGAAATTCTTTGTCGAAAACGACTTTTTCCCGCCTGATCAATTGCAGGCTATGGGTTACGGTGAATTCAAACCCATTGCGCCCAATGACACCGATGAAAATAAGCGTAAAAACCGACGTGTAGAAATAAGACTTACAAGAAAGTATCAGTAAAAATTAATGAACTTAACCCGGACTGATTATATCAGTCCGGGTTAAGTTTATTGACACCTATAGGGGGACACTTAATGGCGTTTATTGACCCCTTATAAGTGTCAATAAATTTGTGTATGTTGTCTGAGAATTGTTAGGAAGATTGTTCATATCTTCTCATTAATCCTCCTTATACGAAATCTTATTTCAGGATAATACTATGTGATCCTGGTGATCGTTATTATTCCACTGATCAATCTTACAGCAATTACAGGTAGTATTTCGTTGCTTAGGATGCTTTCTTCATAATAAAAAAACCTGAATTTATTTCAGGTTTAAAAAATCTCTTTTCCAAAAATTACCCTTTTCACTGTTAACTCCGTTTACCCTGTTAACAAAGAATTAAGGTTTCTTCCACTCCTTTCTTCTTTATATGTAAGAATTTCAAGCTATTTCAATCCCTTCATCCCTAACAAGCTGAATTATTGGAGATACATCATCATTATAAAAATTATCTGCTGATACCAGAAATGGTTCTATTCGGCTATTTACTTTCTGTGTTAGAGCCCAAATTTTTCCGATAATATTATCATTAGAAGAATCTATTACTCCAGAAACAAGCATCAGATCTATATCACTCTCTGAGTTAAATTGATTTTTTGCATAACTTCCATAAAGAAAAGCTCTATCAATAATTACACCCTCATCCTTTAGAAGCTCTAAATATTTTTTTATTATTTCTATAATTGATTTTTCAACCATTCTAATACCTCTTTAGTTGTCTCAAAGTATTCTAATACTTTACTCTTTTCAGGGACATAGGGATTATAATCAGGATATCTCCCAGAAAGTTGATACTTCATTAGAATTCCAAAGAAATTTGAAATGTGATTACTAATCTCAATACTTATTAAATCCGATAAATAAATTAAGTTATGTGATTTTGGGGGGATTGTCTTATTTAATTTTACAATATGAGATTTGATAGTTTTTTCAATAACCAGATGACAGAAAAATAAACCTTCAAGAGGCTTATTATTTTCTATCAAGATTCTGGCAGTTTCCAAATCGCTCTCTGCAGAATTAATCCAATATTCAATCTGTTTTTCAATATTCATTATACTCATCCCATAAATTTATACTATTTATAGAATATGTAACATTATTGGCAAGAAAATTATTCAATCACTGTTTTCAGCATTGTCTTTTCTTCTTCTGCCACTCCACCCATCACTTTTTGAATTACGCCACCAAACATCTTGCTCAAGAGACCAATGTTCATCTTGGAGATCATCACTTTACCATCATGTGTTTCATAAACAGCAAATCGGCAGGGCATAATCCCGGCAATTTTCTTATTATTGTCATCCTGCAGAATAGTATATGAGTGATCTGCATGGCAGATCTCAATTACCTGCATTCTCAGTATATCCCCATAATCAAAGGACATGATCCGTTCCTGGATGTCTATTTCATTCACTACTTCCCAGCCATTATCATAAGCCGCAATTATTAATTTATCCACCGTTGTTTGAAAATCATATTTACTTTCCAGATTGATCATCATCAGATCCGGCATTTTATTCCAGACTACTATACCCATTAATATAGCTCCCAAAAGCAGTCCCACGACCAGATAGATTACTTTTTTCATTAGTTCTCCTCAGCTTTTATTATTTGATATCCAGTTGATTTCACTTTGTCCATGATCTCATCATCTGTTGCTTCGCCTTTTACTTCCAGTGTTTTCTGGTTCAGGTCAATTATCACTTCTTCCGCTCCAGCCAGTTCTTCCACTGCTGATTTGATAGTTTTCACACAATGATTGCAGTGCATATCTTCGATTATATATTTATTCAATACTACTCCTTTTATCGGCTCAACCACTATTTTCCTGCGTGGTCTATACTTACGCCAGAATGATAGAACCAGGATTACAGTAAAAATCCCTGTTACAATGTCAAGCCAGATACTTCTTCCCATATCATGTGCCATATGCTTCACATTTACAGTAACGCCAAAATTATCTACCAGAACGTTAAGCAGCATGCCAAATCCCAAAGCACATAATGTTAATACAGTCACATAAACTGCTGTCACCTTTTTCCCCAGACTGCTGGCGATCACGGTAAGTGATGCTGCATTGGTTGCAGGTCCCACGACTAAAAATACAAAAGCTGCTCCAGGCGATATTCCCTTCATGATCAAACTCACAGCTATTGGTATTGAGCCCGTTGCGCAAACATACATCGGAAGACCTACAATGATCATTAAGATCATTCCTAAAAAACCTTGTCCACCATACTTCACAAAAAATCCATCTGGTATCAACCATGTAATCAGTCCTGCTAAGATGATACCTACTATTAGTTGAGTAGATATATCATCAATAAAATCTCCATAAGCATAAGCAATAAATTTCTTGAAAACATTAGTTTGTTTGTCGGAACTATGCTCATGCTCATGACCATCGTCATGAGCTGTTCCAAAAGAACAACTCACTGAGGTTTCTTCTCCTTTCGGACGATTCCAGGGATGTGATGGATGTGTGCAGTTTGGATCGTCACAATCGCATGTCAAACAACATGATTGAGCAGCGAATTCTATATTCTCCAGTTTATCTTCCGGCTTTATCTTATTTGTTATCGCTCCTGAAATGATTCCCATCAAAAGTGCTGTTACCGGACGATAAATCCCCATAAACCACCCTAACATCCCAAAAGTGGGTATTATACTATCTATACCCGTTTGAGGTGTGGAAGTCAAAAAGGATATCGTTGCTCCATTAGAAGCTCCTTTTCGCTTAAGGTGCATCGCTGTGGGTACTACTCCACAGGAACACAATGGTAAAGGCACTCCAAATACTGCTGCTTTGACTATTGACCAGATATTCGCTTTACCTAATTGCCTGAGAATGAAATCACCCTTCAAAAGCACATGCATCAATCCAGCAAAGGTCAAACCAATAAACAAATAAGGAGCTATTTCAAGATATATTTCATATACAGCTTTAATAAAATCATTCACTACTCACTCCTCACGATTAACCATTAACTCTTCACTCTTAACTCTTCACTTCTTCTCACTATTCAATTTTATCAGCTCATCATGAAGTGCTTTTACTTCTACTTCAAATTCTTCATTTTCTGAATATTCAGGATTTTCTGCTCCATATTGCATTCCCTTTTCCAAAGTAGTCAGGGCTTCTTGTGATTTGCCCTGTTCAAGCAGAACATGAGCCAGCATCACATAAGCATCATAATGATTTTCCCGTACTTCGATTGATTGTTTAAGTGCGGCTTCTGCATCATCCAGTTTACCCTGTTTCCATAAAGCTTCTCCCTTATGACGCCAGGGACATGCCCACACTGGACTTTCAGTGTTCAAGGATTCATAAATTGGTATGCATTCGTCATAACGTCCCAGATCAAGCAGTAGATTAGCATAATTAAACCTCGTTTTCATACTCAAACTGTCAGGTTCAGAACCAAGTTCATCCAGTGCTTTTTCCAGTTCAGAATTATAAAGATAAGCAATCAGCATTTTGCCTGTCTCATTATCCAACGCACTATAATAATCCAGAGCACTCTTAAAATTCTCTAAAGTAGGGTCAGCAGAATACTTCTGATATTCATCATACTCACTTTGATCGTGTGCCTGCCCAAATAATCCCGTAACCATAATTACTAAAATTAATCCTAAAATCTTCCCGTTCATTTTTCTACTCCTGTTTTTATTTATTTTATAATATAAACTAATCGATTTCCCCCATAAATGAAATTATTTCAAAAAAAAAGACCTTACGAATGGCTTTACCTTCGTAATGGTCGATCAGAGAATAGTCTCAAAAACCTGTCGCCCAGAACTCTTGCCCGGTGTACCGTTCAAAAGTCCTGACTTACTTGGGATACCCAATCAGCTATTTAGTTATGGCGATGTACTCATCGAAATGACTTAATGGCGGTCAGTTACTAGTTTCCACTTTCCCTCAGCTAAGCAGGAGTTTTGGCTGGTACTCCAGATAAGACTTCTGGCGACTGTTATCATCTCACATCTAAGCTGTAACTAACCGATATTGATCAATCCAAAGAAAGCAAAGAAATGAAGGACTGTGCCGATAAGTGAAAGTACATGAGCATAAGCTTGATTATATTTAAGCCCGTTCATGCTGCCCAGCCAGAAAGAGATAACATAAAGTATAGAACCTGGAATAAAAAACAGTTTAAATGCTGGCGTGAAATATTTAAGGCTCACGATCAAGGAGACTGTGAGGAAAAGCAGCAGGACCAGATCAATAGCAAAATCTACATCACTGGAATTTTTCGTATTGAAAAATAGATTAAGTATTCCGGCTATTCCCAGCACTGCTGTGATCAGAAATAATATCCAGCCCCACTGTGAATCCAGTATCGTCAGTGAAATTGGCGTAATAGTACCTACGATAAATAGATAAATGGCAGTCTGTTCCATGATGCGGAAAATTCGTTTTGCTTTATAATGAGTTAGACTATGATAAAATGTGGAGCAGAGATAAAAATAGACTGCAAAACCACCATATATGGAAAATGAAACTACTTTTATTGGATTGCCTTCAAGTGAAGAAAATACTACCAGCAGCACAAGAGCTGCCATAGATATTAATATCCCGATCCCGTGAATTACGCTGCTGGCTATCTCTTCATTTATCGTTTGTGCAGGCAGCATCTTTATCCGATCAAAAAGTCTTTGTCTTGTATCCACTATAATCTCCTTCCTTGAATCTTATATGCCAGTTTTGAATATTCTCTTAATTCTGGCAATATTTTTGTAAATGGGTCTGTGATTAATATAAAATATCTTGAGCTTCCAATATTTTTTTAACATTATTAACTATGTTTACCATGTTTACAAGTATAAATAACTAACGTATCTCATAGAAAAAAGCTAAAAGTGAAAAAATATCCCTTAAATCACAAAAATATTATGTAAACTTGTAATGCTTATATCTAAGTATAATATAAATAAAAAGTTAAGAGTATTAGATGTCAATAAGATAGTAAGAAGTGGAACAACAAAGCACATAGTGACATTTTTATGTTAGATAGAGCTAAGTTGATGCACTTGTTTCACACTTACGGGGATGAAAATTAGTGCGAGAAAATTTAAAAAATCTAAAAATAAAGTGAGAAAACTGGGATGAATGAAAGGGTTCTGGTGTCTAATGAACGTGGAAACGAGAGGGATTTTAGTCTTTAAATAATTTCTGCTGACGTTAGAGATTTGATGCATTAGAAGTTAGTCATCAGAGGTGGCATTTTGAGTGGATAAGATACTATTTTAAGTACAAATAGATTGACATTTAGATGTATTGGGAAAAATTCTGTTCTGCTGAGGACTAATATGAATGTAATAAGAAGTTCGAGTGGCTGGATTGAAGTGATAACGGGCAGTATGTTCAGTGGCAAGACTGAAGAGCTGATCCGCAGAGTGCGCAGGACACAATATGCGCAGCAGAAATGTCAGGTATTCAAGCCGGAGATAGATGACCGTTATGAGACGGAATTTATAGTATCTCATAACCAGATGAAGGCATCATCTGAGCGGGTGAGTAGTGTGGCAGAAATCCGCAATTTAGTGGAGCCCGATACAGAAATAGTGGCAATAGATGAGGTGCAGTTTTTTGGAGATGAGATCGTGGAATTATGTCAGGAATTGGCAGATTCTGGTAAGCGGGTGATCGTAGCCGGACTGGATCAGGATTACCGGGGCTTACCTTTTGGACCGATGCCGACATTACTGGCAATTGCTGAATATGTAACCAAGAATCTGGCAATATGCGTAAAATGTGGTAATCCGGCAAACCGTACGCAGCGTTTACGTGGAGGAACCGATACTGTTCTGGTAGGAGCAGATGAAATATATGAAGCACGATGCCGAAATTGTCATGAAATAATAGAATATGATGAGGAGACAAAGTAATGCAGGAAAGTGGATTTTTTACCTATTTAATTTACCGAGCTTTAGATTTATATACATTTGCCATCATTATCAGAGCGATATTATCATGGTTTACTATTAAGCAGAATAATCCGATCTACCGGTTTTTGATCAGTATCACTGAGCCCTTTCTCCGTCAGATCAGAAAGTATCTGCCGAAATCGACAGTAGATTTTTCTCCAATAATAGCGATTATTTTAATATCTATTCTGCAGCGAGTGATAGCCGGATTATAGAGTGAACATAAATGATTGAAAGAATAAAGAGGTCAGTTGAATATATCCGTGGTCAGACAAATCTGGAACCAGAATTGGGTCTTGTATTAGGTACAGGATTAAATGCCCTGGCAGAACGAGCAGAAGATGCTGTGATCATACCATATCATGATATTCCAGGATTTGGAGTATCGACTGCACCATCTCATAAAGGACGTTTGGTGATCGGAAAGATCGGTGATAAAAAAGTGGTGATAATGCAAGGCAGACTTCATTATTATGAAGGATTCAGCATGCAGGAGATCACTTATCCGATACGTGTTCTGAAGGCGTTAGGGATAAATACACTTATCTTGACGAATGCAGCGGGAAGTTTAAATCCATATATGCTGCCTGGTGAACTTGTGGTACTCAAAGATCATATTAATTTTATGGGAAACAATCCTTTGATAGGCGCAAATAATGAGCGATTGGGTGAGAGATTTGTAAGCATGCACAATACCTATGATGCGGAACTAAGGGCGCAATTGCAGCAGATAGCAGATAAACACAGTTTTTCTCTTTCAGAAGGTGTGTATATTGCAGTGAATGGACCCAGTTTTGAGACGAGCGCAGAATGCCTGATGATGCGTAACTGGGGAGCAGATGTGGTGGGGATGTCCACAGTACCTGAAGTAATAGTAGGGATTCATTCCGGTTTAAGAATTATTGCCCTTTCGGCAGTGACAAATCTTAGTAATATATTCCATGGTGAAGCTCACACTCAAGAAGAGATCAGACACCATGCAGCCGGCAATGAGCACAAATTGGAATCAATAATAAAAGAAATAAACCTAAATACCTATAAAAGAAGGTGAATTATGTCAGAAAAAGTCTTATCGGAAAAAAGGCTCAAGAAATTTGAGGATAAGATTCTCAAAGAGAGAAAAGCATCAGAAGACTTGATTAGAGAATTGAATGATATGCAAAGGAACAGTCAACGTGAAAGTAGCGGAGACCTGTCATCCTATTCACTACATCAGGCAGATATGGGCACGGATACAATTTACGCAGAAAAGCGAGTATATTATTTAAACAGTGAGATAGAAAAGCTTCGTAAATTAAATATGGCATTAAAGCGAATCTATGATAAGAGTTATGGATTATGCCAGATTTGCGGGAAACATATCTCTGAAAAGAGATTATGTGCAATTCCTTATGCACGATATTGCATTGACTGCAAAAATGAAGAAGAAAAGCGAAGCAAGAAGCGCGGATGAAGAAAAGTAAATATTTCCTGATACCTGTAATTGTGATCATATTTGATCAATTAAGTAAAATTTATATCAGGAATCACATGCATCCAGGTGAGAGTTGGTATATCACGCCCAAATTTTTATGGATAACCTTTGTGCAGAATACTGGAGCAGCATTTAGTTTTACTCTGGGCAGTATTGCCTTGAATCGGATTCTATTTTCTGTGATAACCTTTCTGGCAATATTGGCATTAGGTTATCTGGTGATCAAAACGCACAAGAAGATAGAAGCGATCTGCTTTTCCCTGATCATGGGCGGAGCAGCAGGCAATTTGATTGACAGAATATGGCTTGGTAAGGTAACTGATTTTATCAACTGTGACTTTCCAGATTTCATCATGGAAAGATGGCCAGTATTTAATGTGG